>Ga0114918_10000473_pt1 | contig 34700 bp, 32 predicted proteins | sample LantaG_FD_87015 | JGI IMG/M metagenome (GOLD analysis project Ga0114918, IMG submission 87015) | Deep subsurface microbial communities from Baltic Sea to uncover new lineages of life (NeLLi) - Landsort_02402 metaG | ecosystem: Environmental > Aquatic > Marine > Oceanic > Sediment | place...
ATGGGCCAATGAATCGCTCGCGATTCTTGAAGAGAATATGGTAATGGCGAATCTCGTTCACCGGGATTTTTCGCCGTTGGTTGCTAGCTTTGGCGACGTGGTCAATACCCGTCGTCCCAGCGAGTTCAGCACCAAGCGTAAGGCTCAGGCTGACGCCGTTGTTAGCCAAGATGCCGTCAGCACGAATGTGCAGGTTCCGCTGAACCAGCACGTCTACGTGACCTTCACCATCAAGGACGAAGAGGCCAGCCTATCGTTCAAAGAGCTTATCAGCTACTACATGGAGCCCGCTGCGATGCAGATGGCTCGTAGTGTTGACCGCATCCTTTGTGGCCAAGCTCCTCGTTTCAACACCAACAACGCTGGTCGTCTGGCCGAGATGTCGTCTTCGAACGCCAAAGATTGGGTTCTGGACGCTCGCGAAAAGATGAACGTCAACAAGGCGTACCCGAATGGGCGCAACTTGCTCGTCAGCCCCCAGGCCGAAACGTCGATGTTGAAGACGGAACTGTTCATCAAAGCCAACGAGCGCGGCGATGATGGCAACGCCCTGGAAAACGCCCGTCTGGGTCGTATCCTTGGTTTCGACACTTACATGGATCAGAACGTGAATTACGCTCCTCTGGTCGGTGCTGACACCCTGACTTTGAACCACACCACCGGTGCTGCCGCTGGTACGGCTTCGGGCAACCTTGCCATTACTGCCAGTTCTGCTGCCACCGTTGGTGCGTATGCTTGGTTCACTGGCGACGGTCAACCCTACGAAGTGAAAGCCGTCACTGGCACCCAGACTGGCATGACGCTGACAGAAGCGTACAAGAACGCCATTTCCGCCAACGCGGTCGGATATGCGTTCGAGCCTGCTGTGGTTGGAGCCACTTACGCTCTCGGTTACGACAAGGGCATCACGCTCAACACGATCGCTGCCAACTTGCTGCCCGTCGTGGGTCAGGTCTTGGCTTTCGGCACCACCGCTGGTGGCGACCGTAAAGAGTACACGATTATCGAAACTGACGCGGTCTCCACCACGTCGGTCATCGTGTGGCTCGATCGTCCGTTGGAAGTCGCTCTGACTGCCGCCGACAAAGCGTTCCCCGGACCTCACGGTTCGTGGTGCTTGGCGTTCCACAAGGATTGCCTCGCTCTGGTCAACCGTCCCTTGGCTCTGCCGTCCAACTCGCTTGGTGTGCAGGCTGCGGTCGGTAGCTATAACGATCTCGCCATGCGAGTCGCTATGCAGTACGACATCACCAATCAGGGCACGATCGTGACCCTCGATATGCTGTGTGGTGTCGCGGTTCTTGACACGAACCTCGCTTGCGTTCTCTACGCATAAAACCTCCCGGCCACTAGGCCGGTTTCGATACGAACCGGGCGGGCAACCCCGCCCGCCCGGTTTCTTTTTATTTTGGAGAACCCTCATGGCTTTCGCTGATAAGTTTGTGGCCGATGCAGCCTTAGAGCCTGCTGGGTGCGCACAAATCACCCCGAGTGTAGTGACAGGCATAAGCATTGCTAATGCTCGCTTGGCTCTCATTCAAGCATTGAATCAAAACGTTCGTATACGTGATGACGGTACAAATCCTACAACTTCAGTAGGTTACCGTCTACACGCAGGGCAATCTATCTGGTACATCGGCGACATTAAGGCAATCCGTATACTAGAAGAGGCCGCTTCCGCCGAAGTCAACGTAATGGCATACAAATGATCGATTTTGCAGGTAGACATCCCATGTGGCTGACTGACGATGTTGTCGGTCGCGATGAGAAGAATCTAATAGCAACATCAAGTCTCGGTCTGAGTCACAATGTTTCTATTGTAGGTTCTGAATGGGCTCGTCAACCAGCTAGTTACCTTTCATTTATTGACGGCCTTGATCTTCACAACAATCACGCTGAAGACCCCGCCACGGACACTTTAACGTTGGCTGACACAGCAACGTTAAATAAAGACTTTGCACGTGGTCTCACTAGCAATATAACCTTCGCCGATTTCGCTCACGCCACACTTGACGGTTATCATCCTTCAACAGGTGGAACCACCGATCTCAGTGCTTACACAATGACAAGTGCCGCAGCTATTGTCGAAGGTGCTCCAGTTTATGTCAGCAGTAGCAACACAGTCATTTCTGCAAACGCCAGCCCAACGCCTAGTAGTGCAGCATGTTACCCAGTAGGCTTCGCTGTAAGTGCTGCTACAGGTGCCGCAGAAGACATCGACATCCTGACAGAAGGGCATGTTGAACTCACAGACTGGACGGCTATCGCAGGAACAGCAAACTTAGTAGCAGGAACCACATACAAGCTCGACACCACAGCAGGAAAGATAACTACAACGGCTCCTACAGGTAACGGAGAATACGTGGTGAGCGTAGGAGTTGCTGTCACAACAAAGATATTAGACATTGAGATAAGTAACCCTGTGGTCATCTAGCAAGGCAGTCAGGAGCGGCAATGGAATTTATAGAACTGCTGAAAGATTTCGGACCTTTGGTTGGGATCATTCTGTTTTTTATCTGGAGAGACTGGAGACGAGAAGAGAATCTTGTTGAACGAGTACAAAAGCTAGAAGACTTCAACACTGAAGTTCTCAGCACCATCGTCAAGGAACAAGCTGGAGTAATTGCTACCAACACGGAAGTAATTAAAGCCAACACTGAGCAAATTCGTCAGTTCAGTAACATGATCGAACGCACTAAGGCCGCCCAATAATGGTTAGACCTAACTATAATCTGATTCGTTTCATACGCCGTTGTGTTCGGCAGATGAAAAAAGAATATGGTGGCCAGATCACCGTGTATCGTTTGAGCGATGTCACCACCAATCTAGACACAGGCGTAAGAACTACTACCAAAGATTCAGTGGTAGTTAGACGTGCTGTAGTGCTGCCGAACAAGCTCACCCGCGATGTAATACAGTCCATCTCCCTCATCTCTGCTAACAAGCAAGTTGTGCAAGGCGGAACTTACGATCCAGGCACACGTAGCTTTATCATTGATCGCACAGATGTGCCGAACTGGGAATTGCGTCAAGACGATTGGATAATCTATGATGGTAAGAAGTATGACATAAAAGTAATTGAAGAGTTTGAGCAAAGTACAGCTTGGCTGATAACGGCGAGAGAAGTCAAACTATTCGTCCCAGAGCAAGATTTGCACTGTTGCTCTTCTAGCTATATGCCTTTGACAAGCGAAGTGGCATACCAGTTAAACACATACCACCTAAGAACAGTTGAGGACACTCTTGGTCTCACATCCGAGGCAGTGTTCGGTGAGACGTTTGAAGAGTCCCTCTCTGCCAATCTTGGTCTCACATCCGAGGCAGTGTTCGGTGAGACGTTTGAAGAGTCCCTCTCTGCCAATCTTGGTGTGACAGACAGCGTCGTTGGAACTTCAACAGCGATATACAATGAAAGCGTATCAGACACTCTTGGTGTAACTGACACCGTTGAAGGTATTGCTGGCGTAACATACAATGAATCAGTCACCAGCAACTTGGCGTTGACTTCAAGTGCTGTTGGTTTTGGTGCAGGTTTTATATCTACTTGGAACACTGAGCAATCTGGCACAAGCAACAGTTTGCAGATCACCCTACCCCTTGACACATCTGGAACATACAATTTCACCGTCTTGTGGGGCGATGGAAACGAAGACACTATTACAACATGGAACGACGCAGCTACCACTCACACTTACAACACTTCCGGCACATATACAATCTCCATCAAGGGCACTTGCACTGGTTGGTACTTCCGCAGGACACTAGGTGGCGACCGTCTGAAGATAGAGAACATCGTTCAATGGGGCGATCTAAGACTGGGTAATCTCACGCAGTATTTCGACGGTGCTTCAAATATGGCTTGCAGCGCCACTGACACGTTAAATCTGTCAGGAACAGACAACTTGTATAGATGCTTCGCTGATTGTTCCACATTCAACGGCGATTTAAGCAGCCTGAACACCTCGCTCATAGAATCTATGCAAGCTATATTTAGAGGCTGCACAATATTTAATCGCGACATTAGTAGCTGGAACACTGCCAACGTCGAAGATATGAAGGACATGTTCAAAGAAGCAGAGGCATTCAATCAGGACATCGGCAGTTGGAACACCTCTGCTGTCACCACCACGGACGGTATGTTCCAAGATGCTACTGCATTCACACAGAATGTCGGTGGGTGGAACACTGCTAATGTGACTGACATGTCCGCAATGTTTGATGGTTGTGAATTATTTAATCAGGACATCAGTAGTTGGAACACATATAAGGTTTTGCAGATGAACCTCATGTTCCGTGATTGCGACTTGTTCAATCAAGACATTGGAAGTTGGAACACTTCCAATACAACAACCTTTTATGGTATGTTCCAAAATGCCTATGCGTTCGACCAGGATATAGCTGGCTGGGACATAACTAACGTCACAAACATGACATACATGTTTAGTAATGCAACACTTAGCACGGCTAACTACGACTCCCTACTGATTGGATGGGAAGCACAAACTGAACAGGCAAACGTCAACTTCCACGGTGGTAGTAGTAAATACTCAAGTGGTACAGCTAATGCAGCCAGAGCCTCTTTAATATCCACTAGCAATTGGACTATAACAGATGGAAGTCAAGTATGAAAAACCTTCCTCGTTGGTTATTTGCCTCGTTAGCAAAACACTTCAAAGCTATCGCTGACACCAACAGCATTCCTTTCTTTGTCGAGGGGCTTTATGAACGCGAGCCTGAGTACATGGAGACGAGCCACGTTGAGTTCAGACTCACAGGCCCGAACACAAAAGAGCTAAGTAAAGGTTACTACCACGTTTCAGTTGTAGCAAACTTCCTCATAACATCGCTCATGGAAGTTGAGACGGACGCATACACAATGGTCCAATGGGGCGGGATATTTCAAGAGGCTCTGTTAGATTCAATTCCGATCTACAAACTAGGGACCGGAGCAGATGACACAGGTCTCCTGTTAGGCTGTTTGAAAATAAAGAAAGCCGCCTCGCTTTATCACTTTGGCCAAGTTAGCAGAGTAGACCGTGTACGGCAATCTGAATTAGACTCAGTTCTTGAGATGGAGCTAACTGAGAGTCAACTATGAAAAACCTAAAACCAACAGAGACAACTTACTGGTTTACACACGATTCAGTCACAGGTGTCTTCCATTCTGGAGTCACTGAGCCTGGACAAACCACTAGCACTGATGCAGACAAGTTTGAATACGGTTCTAATTTGTCAAACACGTTGGAAGCATACATAGAAGTGGCAGAAAATTTAACACTTCCTGTGGTCGATAGCAATAGCGATGAACCACCTTCTCCAGGGTTTTACATCTACGAAGGTTCACTTGTGCAGTTGAAAAAAGAAGATTGCGCATCGTACAGCACTATTTACGAGACCATGCAACAAATCACTTCTGAATAGGTTGCGCGACCTATTTAGAGACCACCGCTTAGTCGCGGGTATCGGGGTGTCGCGATACACCAATTATTAACAACCCTCTTAGGAGATAACAACAATGGCACGAATAGAAATGCGGGACGTTACCATCTATGTTCAAGATGGTCTCTCCGGCACTGGTCTTATGACCGACAATGCCTCGGTGAATGATGCCACGTTCAGCATCGGCACTGTCGTCTTGAACAGCACTTTAACCGCTCAAGTACCTGTTGGTGCTCGTTTTACCGTAGCCGGTGAAACTGCCGCCACGGTACATACTGTAACGGCTCGTGGCCCCACGAGCGGCAATACCACCAACATCACGTTCACTCCGCTGCTCGGTGCAGGAACTTACAACAGTGCCAACTCGGCAAACGCTGTAGAGTTCACGAACCAGCGAATTGAAATCAAAGTCGGTGAAGGAAATCTTACTTGGTCGGAAGCGAAAGAGTACGAGTACCTTCGTGAACGCGGCGACCTTGACACTGTCAAGGAAGGCGACGAGCAACCCGTCGAAATGTCGATGGAATTCGTTTACGAGTATGTCAAGACTTCGTCTGGCCAGACAATCACCGCTACTGATGCCCTCAAGCAATCTGGCGAAGCCAGCGAATGGGTCTCCAGTGCGGCTGACTTGTGTGAGCCTTACTGTGTCGATATTCTCGCCAAGCATTGTGTGCCCTGTGGCACTGATGAAGACGAAGATGTTCTGTTCACGGACTTCCGTTATGAGTCCTTGGATTTTGATCTTGGCGAAGCTACCATTGCCGTTGGTGGACGTTGCAATGTTTCTGAGCCTGCCGTAACTCGCTCTACTGACACCGAGTGCTAAACAACACAGTCCGGTTGGAAGACGGACTTTAGAGTATTGGGCAACGAGAAGCATGATGCTTCTCGTCCCTTTCTTTTCCCTTCAGCCTCAAATGGAGACACTAATATGAAAATCAACGGAGTCCAAGTAACTCAAGCCGAAGAACTTCTGGTTCTTCCTCGCTCTAACGGCGACGACATCGTATTCCGAGCCATCCCAGTAGCAATCACAGCGGAATTTGACAGTAAGGTGCCTATGCCTGTACCTCCTATGATTCAAAAGAAAGGCGGAAAGTACCAAGACATCACTGACAAAGAGTTCGTTAAAGCACTGGATCTTCGAAGCGGACGTCGCTTCTCTTTGATGTTGCTTCGTTCTCTTGAGCCCAGCAACATCGAATGGGAAACAGTCAAACTGGAAGATCCCGGCACTTGGGATAAGTGGGAGGAAGAGTTGAAAGAAGCGGGACTTTCTGAAGTAGAGTGCAATCGAGTGGTCTCCACTGTGATGGCGGCAAACTCGCTAGATGAAGACAAAATCAAAGAAGCCCGAGAGGCTTTTCTACGTGGTCAGGAAGCGTAGCTCGGAAGATTCTCTGGCCAAAATACCGTACATCTGAATACACGATCTGGTCGGCTTGTAGAGAGTTTGGAATTCTACCTCCCGGTATCAAACACAAAAACCATGTTTGCTGGGATGATCTCGAAACACCTCAACAAGCCAGACTGATCGGGTTTTATCAAACAACCGAGCATGACCGTATCGAACAGACACCGAGGTTCGCCTAATGGCAAAGGCAATGCAATGGAAGGCCGATTTTAAGATAGCCTGGATAGACATGGTCGCTTATAATAAAGTGATGCTGAATACACTTCACAATATTAACGAGCGAGCAGGTAGAGCTTGGATTGACACGGCAGTAAATAAAACCCCCATTCCAACTTGGTCGGGGGCTTCGAGAGCGACATTTCAAAAACTTGCAAACGAGCTTGGAACTTCTGTTCCCATAGGCCCAATCAAATCAAGAAAAAATCGTGTAAGTCTGGGTCACTCCACTTCAACTGGGAGCGGAATATTTGAGGACACTCCTGGGGGAATCCCAAATGAGGTTGGCTTCGTATATCAGACAAGTCTGAGATATCTCGCTTACAACGAGTACAACGTAGCGACTAAAGGCAGTCCACCTCAACCCTTCAGTAATTGTGTGCGTTTCACGCCTTACAATTTTCAAGTCCGTGCTCAAGCAGCGTGGAAAATAGAAGCTGCAAAAGCTAAATTACCAAACCCTTATAACTATCTTCGCGTGAGGTCGATATAATGCCTGATATCACACAAAAACTGAGTTTCAATACTCGTGGGGCCTCCACCAGTTTGACTAACCTCACAAATAAATTGAACGCTGCCAACACGGCAACTCAGGCATTTAATAAGACTACTGGGAAGAATATAGACACTAAAGGCCTCAAAAATGCCAAAGCCGGTGTAGACTCGCTCACTCTCTCTTGGAAAACGATGGCACGGATAGCCCAGACCCAGATTGGGCTCCGAGCCTTTAATCTCACTATCCAAGCATTAAAGGACGGCGTCAATCAAGCCAAAGAGCTTGGGCTAGCTATCGAAGAAATCCAAACCATCATGGGGCGAACTCTCCCTAGTGCTGGTCTGCAACAGCAAGTTCTTGATCTATCGGACTCGCTCGGGGCTCCCGCTCTGGGCTTGGCTGAAGGTCTGTATCAGACTTTGTCGAACCAAGTTGTAGACACCGCAGACTCAATGGGTTTCTTGACGCAGGCCACTAAACTGGCCCGCGTCACAGCTTCGGACACAAAGTCTGCTGTAAACGCATTGTCGTCTGTTATGAACTCCTATGGCCTAGCCGCCTCGGAGGCAGAGCACATCGCGGGCACGTTGTTTAAGACGGTAGAGTTAGGTCGTTTGCGTTTGGACGAGATAGGTGACATCATCGGACGTGTCACTCCGCTTACTGCTGCGATGGGTGTAGAGTGGGAAGAGGCTGCGGCTGCCATAGCTGTCATGACTCGTCAAGGCGTTAAAGCCGACACCGCGATCACTCAGTTACGAGCGATCATGACAAAGATCATTAGACCTACCAAAGAGATGCGTGACATCTTCCACTCATGGGGAGTGAAAGATGGTAAAGAAGCTGTTGAAGCTTTCGGCGGTATTGGGGCAGTGCTGAAAAAACTAGCTGTAGAAACAGGCGGAAGTTCAGAAGCAATGGCTGACTTGCTGCGTCGTGTGCGCACGATCGTTGGCCAGTTGTCTTTGATGAACGACGGTGGTGTTCTCCTTGATGAGACAATGGGGAAATTGAAAAAGTCCACTAACGAGGTTGCTACACAATGGGAAGAGTTCACCCAATCTGATGCTTACCGTTTAGAGAAGTCGGTAAACGAATTCAAAAACTCGTTGACACGTGCGGGAACTGAAGCCCTCCCTGTCATCGTGAAAGCGATGGAGCATATAAACTGGCACCTTGAAACCCACGTTAAAGGTTGGAAAGTGCTGCTTGGTCTTTGGGACACAGCCGCAAAATATCAGGTAAACTTCAAGGAAGCAGCTAAAAAAGCACAGGAAGAAATTGACCGCTTAAACAAAGAGCACTCTGAGAATCAGAAAAAACGCTATGAGGGCATGACTAAATCTCAAGCTCAATTTTATCTTGATTCTAGAAAACAGGAGATAAGAGCCGAACAGATTCGAGACGCCGGGGTCGAGAGAGCAACCCAAGCGGTCAAAGATCAAGCTAAAAATGTAGTTAACCTATACAAAAGCGCGACAAAAGAACTGTCTTCATTTGTTGACAAAATCAACTCTAAAATAAAATCCAATACTGAGAAAATTGCGGACATCAATCAAAAGATTGCAGACCGTAAATTACAGCATGAGCTTGGTAACGCAAGAAATTCCTATCAAAAGCGACAAATTCTTGAATCGGCGTTCAATAAACAACAAATGGCAGCAGCGAAAGCCTTAAGAAAGGTAGGCTCCTCTGAGGTAAGCAAGGATAAGGCTATCAAAGCAAACGAGTCAGCGACCAAATTGGCCGAACAAGCAGAGGAAATGGCCAAAGGAGCAAACAACGCTCGTGAGGAAGCCAGATGGCATAGTGTCGTTAATAAGATGTATGGCGACCGAGGCAAGATTCTCGCGCGCAACTCCAAATATCTAAAAAGCGCCAAACCTTTTGCCGAGCAGATTTCCAAGGGCATGGAGAAAGACGGAGATAGATTTGCCAAACTGAAAAAGCAGTATGACGCCATCTATAAGAGTGGAGACCTTACAAGTCGCAACGAAGAGATACAGAAAAACGCCCGCGCCAATCTCACCAAAATCGAAGCAGAGATGCTTAAGATCGTCACCAACGCGGAGCGAGCCGACAAGTTTTTCAAGTCTCTTGGTCTTGAGTCCAACCTGCCAAAAATCACAAGTGCCTTGACTGGTGCCCTTGATGCGGCCCATAAAGATTGGCCTGCCGAAATTAAAAGATTAAATGATACCCTCGCCGCCACGTCACTTAAATTAAAACTTGAGCTTGATCCAAAAGGAATAAAAGAACAAGCGGCAAAGGACATCGGACTAGCAGACGTAGAGGGCGAGAGCGGTGTGGCACGCCTAAAACGTTCGGACGAAGCCCAAATAGAGAGAAGAAAACAACATGAAGATGCGGTCAAAAAGATAGAAACAGCACAAATAAAATTAAACACCCGCACGGAGCAGTTTCAGCCAATCTTGAACAAAGCTGGCGAACAGATCAAAAAGATGCTTGCCGATCTTCAAAAAGGTCTGGGAGTCGGACAAACTTTAGCATTCACTCCAGGCCCCGCTGGGAATGTGACCTCCGCCACCAGAACGCAAGAGCAAATCACGGACCCTCAAGCACTAGCGACAGCAAAATTAAAAGCCTTGGAGGCAAAGAAGTATTTTGAGATTTTGAAACAGGCGTCAGAGCAGCAAAACAAAGGTCGCCAAATAGATGAGGCGGTGCTCCAAGCCATTCGTGGCCGCGTTTTCACTTTGCGTGAAGAGAGAGCCATAACGAGCAGTCTTAAGGATGATTTGTTTCTTATGCTTAAGTCTCTTGAGGGTGGTGCTGACGAAGCCAAGGACCTTAAAACCAGCATGAAAGACGCTCTCCTCAGTACGCCCACAGAAGCTATGGAGAAGAACGCGGAGTCCATGTTTAAGACGAGGGACGCCTCGGAAGCTGCTGCCGAAGCCGCGAGAAAAGCCGATGTAAATATAAAAAACCAAGGCACCAATGTACGTAGTGTGAAAGACACAACTGACCAGTACAAGACCTCTATGGACGGTGTTAATACTTCTGCTGGAAATGTTGTCACAACCACCTCGCAAATAGGTGCAACTGCTTCCGCTCAAGTGGCTGGGGTAAACTCACTTACCGAGGCATATAGTGCTTTGGCAAAGGCTCAAGCCGCTAGTGCTGTTGGAGGCACAGTCCCCTCTTATCATGGCGGTCCAATGGCTCGTTATTTTGCTGAAGGTGGTATTGTGCCTCGCGGTCAAGATCGTATTCCAACTGCCTTGTCGAGAGGTGAGACAGTGATAAACTCTAGAAGTAGCAAACGATTCTTCTCAGAGTTGAACGCAATGAATCAAGGTTCGCAACCTGCATATCGTGAGCAAGGCGGGCCAGTCACCAACGTAGGTGACGTGAACGTAACGGTAAACGGCGGAGACTCATCACAGCAAACTGTGAGGAGTATTGGCCACGCACTCCGGCGTGAAATTAAGCGTGGTACTATAACTCTTCGATAATTGGAGAAGAACAGATGTTTGTACAGAAAGCCAAATTGGCAGGCCGATTTGTCGTCGAGCACAGAGACGCCGACGATACTCTTAAAGCAACGTATGAATTCCCGAACGCGATTGTTGACGTTGGTCTTAATCACATCCTTGATGTGTGGGCTCATGGAGCGTCTCAAGTAGCCACGTGGTATCTGGGGTTGGTAGACAACTCTGGTTGGACCGCGTTCGCCGACGTTGACACGTTGGCTTCCCACGCTGGGTGGAGCGAATTCGTCAGCTACACCGAAGCCAACCGCGTTGAGTGGGACGAGGACGCAGCGGCCTCTCGTGCTATTAGTAATACCACGACTGCCGATTTCAGTGTCAATGCCACTGGAAACGTCAAGGGCATCTTTGTGTCCAGTAACAATGTAAAGAGCACCGGCACCACAGGCACCCTGTGGAGCACTGCTGCTTTCTCTTCGGTCGTAGCAACGGCCAATGGTGACACGTTGAAAGTGACTTACACTGTCAGCGGTTAAGTTTTGACTGTCACGGGAGACAGCCGTCTGGGCTGTCTCCCATGAGGCTTGGAGATACTACAATGGCGTTACTTTGGGTTGATGGTTTTGAGAAGTGGGGCACTGGCAACGCTGTATCTCCAGCAGCTACAGTTGCCTCAAAGTATAAACTTGCTGGTCCTGCTGGAATGGATATTGTTGCTGGTCGTTATAATGGCTACGCTCTTATGATGGATGACACTTCAGCATACATTCAAACACCTCATATTCACAGCGGCAGCCCAGATAGAACTTTGATTTGCGGTCTTGCTTACAAAGCCGTCAGTTTGTATGCAGGTCAATTTGTGATGACCTTCGTGCATCCATCCGAAGACGGAGAACTTAACACTTCCCAGTTCACTCTCAGGCTTAGTGCCAACACACCCAATTCTGGACTTTATATTACTCGCGGTAATACTACCCTGACTACCAACAATGATGCTCTTCTTACCAGCAACACGTGGGCATATATAGAGATGAAGGTGTATTGTCATCCGACCGCTGGTACATGTAATGTGTACGTTGATGGAACTGAGGTGATAAGCTACACTGGTAACACTCAGCATCGTAGTTACAATGAATCAACTACATACAGTGCTGTGTATCTTAGTGCTCGCACCACCTACGGTAAAGAACATCACTTTGACGATTTGTATATTGCTGACGGAAGTGGCAACACAGTCAATGATGTACTAGGCCCTTGTCACGTAGAATGCTTGTCTCCTACAAGTGATGCATCTGGAAACTGGACGCCTAACACAGGCAACAATATGTATGATAACGTCAACTCACAAGAGGCAGACAGTGACTTTATCTATACTAGCGCCAGTGGCAACCAAGCAGTGTTTGAGCTTGACAATCTTTCTGCCAACGTTGCTGGCGGGACTGTTAAAGGCATAATGTTGAACGCCGAGTCAGAGCAAATTGGCAACAGTATTATGTATGCTAAAACTCTAACGCAGAACGGATCGGGTAACACGGTTCAACACACTGGCAACTTCATGCCGGGTACAGACGGTGTGTCTTTAAGTCACACCGTAATTATGGAAGATGATCCAGATGGCAACGCATGGTCGCTATCTACTGTTAATCAGTTACGTGCCGGTGTGGAGGCGTCATAATGGCTCTTGTATGGTGTGATGGTTTTGATGGTTACGGGGACACAGATAACACTGCCCCCGCCCCTACCGATGTGCTCGCTGATAAGTATTCTACTGTCAACGAAGAGACTTATCTACGTATTAAAAGCGCTGCTCGCACTGGTAGTTGGTCTATGCTTATGAACACTGGAACAACGACTCAGGGTTACTTTATTACTGATGCTGTTGTTACTGGCGACACATGTATAGCGGGTATAGCCTACTATGCAAAATACGTATCTTACGCATACTACCATCAACGTTGGCCTCTTCTCGTATTCACAAACACTGATGGTGACGCAAACGTTGAATTGCTATTCGCTGGTGGTCACATGTTTGTGTGTGGTCCGAACCGCACTTATCTTGGTGGCTGTCGCGCACCAGTAACCATCGCGAAATTCAATTACGTAGAGATGAAAGTATACCATCATGCCACCGCTGGCACAGTAGAGGTACGAATCAACGGATGTCCTGTGTTTGTCAAGACTGGACTGGACACTCTCTACGCTAGTGCCAAGCCTACCGTTGCCGTTTCTGTAGGTGGTGCATACGACGCAGAGTACAACTACCTAACTCAGGTAGATGACTTTTATGTATGCGACGGATCAGGAAGCGACAACAACGACTTTCTCGGACCCATCAATGTTGAAACTCTTTGGGCGGCTTCAGACGACACCGCTGAGTTTGCAACAACTGGCAACGCCAATTACAGCACTCATTACGAGCAGGTGATCCGTGAAGAGCGTGACGAGGCAACAGATTATGTTGAAGACGCAACAACTGGTAACACCGACATCTTTGGCATGGACGCCGCTTCAGTATACGACAGTGTAAAAGGTGTTATCGTCTGGGGTGCAGTGCAATACGACACTGCCACAGCCAACTACAGACTGTCTCTTGAAAGTAGCAACACCTCTACATACAGTTCTAACGCAGTTTGTCCTGCTAGCGTTGAAATCCATTCGTTGGTTGTTGAGAATGACCCAAATACCAGCGCTGCATTTACAAGCAGCGCCCTCGACAGCATTCTTTGTGGCATCGAAGTAATCGCATAGGAGTGAACCATGAGCGTTCGCTTATCTCAATTTTATACTGAGGTCGTTGGGACTCCAGATCAATCGGTAGCATCTTTAAGATGCGAACGATTGTATGTGGACGTCCTAGTTCAACTACCCGCTGGCGGCACACCTACTACTCACAATGAATCAGTCAACCAAGCGATAACATTTGTTTCTACTGCTTCTGGTATAGTAGAAGAACAAGACGCCTCATCCACCCTGTCGCTAACCAGCAACGCAACTGTTGCTCGTGATCTTTCTCTATCCGTATCCGATGTGCTTGGCTTTTCTAGCGAGGGTGGGCGAACCCACACAGCGTCAGCAACCTCTACTCTCAATTTCTCATCGACGTTCAATGAATTCAATTACGTTGACGATAGGAAGCCTGCTGGTAACACTCTTAATCTAACCCAGTTAGTTATTGAGAATAGTAACAGAGTTGTTTCTCAAAATCTAGGTCTCACGCAGACCGTCAATTTACAAGCTCCTACCAAGCTGGTGGTACATCAGCTTCTTGGCGTTTACGATCACACTAGCACTCCACACCGCGCGTGGGTAACGGATGACTTAGGTATCGCTAGTTTCCTCGGCATCGCGTTGCCTACTCAACACGTGTCAGACACAATTAACTTTGCCCAAGACTCTCCGATCGGGCGGGTAGATCAAACACTCAGTTTCGTTCAAACTCTCACGTATGGCTTCTCGCACTCTGCTTCTCAAAACCTTAGCATATCTGACAGCGTAGCAGTGCAGGGTATATTTGTTCGTGACGCAACCCATAGCAACTTCATCGGCCACGCTCTAACTTGGTACGAGGATGGTCCATGCGAACGCAAGCAGTATACGCCGTTCCAGGGTGAGAACACGATTCCTAACAGTCCTTATACACCTCCGGCCAACGTCCTGCAAGATCCTCAAGGCAACACTGAAAACTTTGCTATTTACGTTCCTTACTTGGGAGTCCCCACAAGTAAAGTGACGATGAGAAAACCGGAGATGGACAACCGCGATCGAAACGCTTACACCCGTGTAAATCAAGAGACACGTGGTGGAAAGTTGATCGTGTACGCTGATCCTCAGTGGCCTAATGTTAGAACCTTGGCAGTCACGATCATCGGTTTGCTTGAGGCTGAAGTAGACGAGTTCCAGGCTTTCATGTTGGCAACTGTAGGTCAAGAAATAGGTCTTTCCGACTGGGAAGGTCGTCTTTGGAAAGGTGTCATAACCAACCCAAATGAGGCGGCCACTCAGGACGGAAAGAAACGCTGGACAATCACATTCGAGTTCGAAGGTGAGATGCTGGACGTTGAACAACCAGGAGGCGAGGACGGCTCGCAAATGAATCTATCTCAATCAGTTTCAGTGGTGGTAGTATGAGCCTTATATTAAAAGCCCCTTACCCTGCGGTACAGACCACGACTTTGCTCCCTAGCCCTAAGTGGGGCGACTCAAAGTCGCTTACTTCTACTATAACAACCATGCGATCCTTAAACGGTACGCTCTACACGTATGTTAAATCTCGGGCGGGAAGAAAAAGATTCCAATGGGAGTTCGAACTGTCCCGCAACAAAGCACTTGAACTTCGCGAGTTTATCAACTCTTATCGCGGAGCCCTCATTCAAGTTATAGATCACGACGGCGACACCTGGATCGGATACTTGCGAAACAACCCATTTGAATTATCAGGGGTTGGTAGAGCGGTTGGATGGCCCGGTGGTGAAACAATGAATATCATGTTGGAGTTTGAGCAACGATGAGAACACTAACGGCAAACGCAAACACCAAATTGACTCAGAACACCGGCACCGAGTGGCTAGTGGTATTGGAAGTAGAGTGGGTGGAAAACGGCTCCACTTACTACTCCGACCAAGACTTCGCTCAGTGCGAGACTAAAGTTCTCAGTATGTCTGGCTTTGATACTTCAATGCAGCTTGAAGGATCTAGTGACTCTCAAGAACTGTCTATTGTTCTAGATGACACAGACGGCTCAATAAGAAACATCTACAATGTCAATGACATTCATAAACGCCCTGCTCGCATTTATATGGTCGAGAAGAGCTTGACTCTGGACGACAAGGTTATTGTCTTCCGAGGTGAGCTTGTTACCCCCATCGAATGGGACGAGCAGCAGCGTTCAGTCTCTTTTAACGTCCTTTCCAAATTGCAAGAACGCCAAATCGGCTTCAGCATGGAAGAGGGCGACTTCCCGAATATCCCAGATGAGGCGCTGGGGAAGGCGTGGCCGCTCGTATTTGGACAGGTTTGCCACCTGCCCGCCGTCAAGATACGAGCGCCACGCCGAGGTTATTTGCAGGGCGGGGTGGGCATCCATGATTTCACCCTTGAGCCTCGTATCTGTCAAGTGTTGAATGTTCAGTGTCCTAGTCAGTCAACTGGGTCTCAGACCACATACACTCAATCGGCTGGTAATGTTTGGACATCCAACACGGTCAATACTGTCGGTCCTGATCTTGAATGTGTCAATCGACGGTATGGTGAAATCTGCCGCCTGAAGGATCTGTTGGACCAACAGGTCGCTTACGAGTATGCTACTATCACTATCTACAACGGGTCTTCATTCCCACAAGGCGAAGACACTGAAATCTTTATTGATAACGCTATCTTCACAGGTTACTTCAGCGGTAACACGTTCACTATTAACAATCGTCAACATCCAGATTATGCAGACTTTGAGCATCAGGCTTGTCGCACTATATCTAATCAAGGATATGGAATGCGGACCAGCCCGACTCAGTTTGGCGGAACCACTTGTACCAATGCTGGTGGTTTTTGGGCCATAGGAGGTAACACTCCTCACACTGCGGTAGCCTATACTACCGCTTCATGGGTGCCATCAGACGCCACATTCACGCACTTCACTGCTAACCAAACATCGGATCAGGCTTTCGCTTCGTGCGATGAAGCTTTAACTGCCTCCCCTGGTTTAGTAGGAGGTCCAAGGGAGTCGTGGGAATACTATGACGAGATGGAGGAGGCTTCGTTCTTTTGGGCTCCGGCAGGAACCGAAGTGTTTATGGAGTCTGAATCCGAGATCCTTTATATTGTTTCTCTGTTGCCGGGAACCGTGGACGGAGTGGCTGCGTTCCGAACCGCCCCTAATGGTTTCAAGTATCTGACCGAAGTGTCGGCAGATAAGTACACAGTCTACGAAACCGACTATGACGGCTACCAAGTCGTGGAGATCGGCATGAGTAAAGCCTTGTCATTATACAATGACCAATGGCAAGACGACAACATTTACGTGTCATTCACCTCGTCGGTTGGCCCTAACCCGTGCGACATAATCGAGTGGCTGGTGGGCAAGTACACTGACCTCACAGTAGATGCAGCCTCGTTCGCAGCAGTGGGCTCAGCTTTGACTAATTACCCGACTAACTTCTATCTGACAACTCGTCCTGATGTGTACCAAGTAATAAACGACATCGCATACCAATCTAGGTGTGCCATATACGTTCGTAACAACGTTTTGTACATTCGTTATTTATCAGCCGAACCTACCAGCGAGCGAACTATCAGCGAAAGCGATATCCTCTCTGGTACGTTTGTTGAGTTCCTGAGTGAGACTGAAGATGTCTATACTACACATAACATCCAGTGGCAAAAAGGTGGGGCATCAGTCCGCGACGATCTTGATAATGAACGAGAAGTTGTTCTTAAATACAATGTCAAGAAATACGGAACAGTAGAAAATGATTGGGATTACTACTGCCTCAATCATTTTGATCTGGTGTTGAAGTCAAGCACCTTCTGGCTGATACGTAAGGCCAACTCGTGGAGGAAAGCAAGGTTCCAACTGCCGTTCAAGCATCTTGATTTAGATGTAGGAGACGCCATCACATTGGATGTAGATCAGTTCGGAGACTCCGTGAAGTGCGTCATCGAGAGCATGAACTTCGATCCTGACAATTACACTTTGGACATTGTTGTCTGGTCGCCGATTCGTGTTGGCGAGACTGAAGAGTTCTACTGGGCTTGGCCAGCAGCGAAGCCCTGCGTCTCCACTTGGCCTTTGGCAGGTGACGACAATGGTGGTGGTGGGTACGACTTCGATGTGACACCTCCCATTGGACACATCCTACTAGGAGGTGCTCACCGAGACGACCAGCGTGTCATCACTTCTGGCGATCACAATCCTAGTGACGTGTGTGACACTGCGCCATCTATCGTTTGCGAACTAAGCGACTACCTGAACTTTGATGAGGTAGAACCAGAAATTATCGCGAAGCAGATAGCCCAATCCGCAGCACGGCAGACCATGGAAAACACCGAGACAGGTGGAGGGAATGCCGGAGGCGGGAACGAAGAAAAAGAGGAAGAGGAAGAATGCGGCACTGGTCCTGGTTGCAATTACAAGGTAATTGTAACGTGGCATAAATCTGAAACTCAGGGGCAAGCAACGGCCCTCGGTGGTGGTGCCTGTGGTGGTCCTTGTATTTGTGCTGGTGGTTGTCCTTCATGTACTGGTCTTGTCTGGCAAGTTTGCCACACGTTTGGTGCCGCTTTTGCAGCCATTCAATTTGCACAGTACATGAATGCAAATTACGGTAAGAAGATATCTGATTACTGGGAGTGTGGGGAGTCAGGAGTCACCGGTGCAACCCCTCAGAACGGCGTTCATGAAGGTCCGTTTGCAGGCGACTGCCAAGATGTAGAGGCAGCTTCAGGTGCCGCCCCTGACGGCACTGCCGCAGCCCAGACCTCTGCTCCTACTGGACTCACTGGAGATGAAGCAGAATGATAGAGTGTAACAAACGGCAGACCGTAGTAAAGCGATCGAAAGAAGGTACAAGCACCATCTTCCGTTGTTTGAACAAACAATCTGGCCTACAAGGTCAGGAAGTAGATGAGTGCGTTTGCTCACGCTGCCCTGTACGCAGCGTCGAGCACAAACGCCCCTGTAAAAAGAAACCTGCCAGCCTTAAGCCAGTAACCGTTGAAGAGTTTAACAACGTTAGCAACGAAGAGTTACTGGCGATGGTGGAGGAGGCCGGTCTTGATCCAGAAGAACTGACTAGCTTACCTGTTGCCCCTTCTGACCCTAGCCAGCCGTCACCGAGCTACCCTCCCCTCACCATACAACTGTGGACATACAAGGAAGCAATCCTCAGATGGGCGAAGGCTGGCCGCCCTGTGCGATCTCAGGAGGAGGTAAAACGTATTCATCGAGAGCATTGCGAACCATGCGAATGGTATGACAAAGATAATGCTCGCTGCAAGGGGTGTGGATGTTTTGTATCTGTCAGTTCGATTGCCATCTCCAACAAACTAAAGATGGCTACTGAGCATTGCCCGAAAGGCAAATTCTAATGGAAACCGCGTTCTCTTGGCTAGGCCAAATCTTCGAAGCGTTGTTACAGTTCGTCCCTCGTAGAGTAATTGTAAGAGCCACTGAGAGGGGTGTAAAGTGGTCACTGTGGAGAGAGCCAGTAGCGATGGAACCAGGGATACGATTTTACTGGCCTTTAATTTCTGACATTGAACTTGTAATAGTTGCAAGACAATCTTTCAACACACCTCATCAACCATTGCAGACAAAAGATGGCGTTGAGGTTGTAGCAGGCGGGGTGGTAGTCTACAGTATAAGCAATGTAGAACGAGCGATCGGAAAGAACAACTGGTCGCCAGAAGACACGGCTCAAGACATAGTGCAGGCTGTAATAGCTTCTGTTATAACCTCGTATGAGCACGCTTTTATTCTAGCTAACATTAACGGAGAGATTGAAACAGAGATCACCTCCGAATGTCAAAAGCAGTTGAAGAAATATGGAGTCCGAGTTTCCCGTGCCGGGTTGTGTGCATTTTCGTCTACTCGTAACTGGCATCACTCGGGCATAGAAATTAACGTAGGAGGTGCCTGATGGCTAAGAAGTGCCAGAAGTGCCGCGAAGGAAAGAAAACCAACATGGAGTCATCACCCACCCGCCCGCCTCGCGGATCGATCCGCAAGGCTAAGCGTGATGAGATGAGGCGTCAGAAGAAAGAACGCATGAGGAGCGTGAGGCAGGAATCACCCTCACCCTCCAAAGAACCGCATGAGAGCGGCGTAGAGCTTAGCGGTAGCAAGGCAATCAGCCAGAGCGTCGTGAGCGTTATCAAACTGAATGTCGAGCCGCTTACACATGGACACAAGGTTCAGGAACGGGAAGGGATGTTTACGTCCGTGCCAGACGTAGAGATCATTGATTGATGCCCCGAGCAGCATTGTGTCACGTGGGTGCGACTGCCAGTAGGTATTGAGACCTTCCACTCCAAGCCAATAGATGAGGAAGCCTCTCTCGAATCCCCAGTTGTGGGCCAGAGGCACCATCCTCTTTCCGTAGGGCAACTCACAGTTGTTCCACCACTCGACGAACAGATCAAATCCCTTCTCTTGCGACACGCAGTCAAGTAATGACTCCGCACTGATACCGTGCTTTTGTGTCGCCTCTTTGCTAGCCCTCTCTGGGTATTCAGGTCGCATGTTGAGGTAAAACGGCTTCATCTTTTTGTGCGGCTCGAAGTGCTGATCTAGCGGAACACATGCGATCTGAATGATCTCGTTGTAACCACACAGCACCCCGGTTGTCTCGACATCTACTGCACACAGGATATGTCCGTTCATATTAAGTAAGCTCATTCAGCCACCTTCGCCGCTTTCTTATCTGCCCAATACTTCATCCTCTCGTAGAAGACCTTCTCATCCATGACTGGCTTGTCGCCGTGGTTAAGCTCGGCCAACGCCGATAGGTTCCATACTGCATGGGCCAGATGCGAACACCCCGAGTCCTCGTCATAGAACTCACCGTCGAAGAAATACTGAAGGTGTCTGAAGCAACTGTTGATGTATTCGTCGTCTGGTTTGTTGCCAAGTCGCCAGTTACCTTCGTTGTACTTGTTAGCCCCAAACTCTTTCACACGGGCAACCGCTTCGGTCATCCATTTGAATGACCTCATGAAATAACTAAGCTTCGGTTTATTTTCATTGTATCGTAATGCTTCAGACATCGTTACCTTCTTTCCTAAGTTGTTTACCGGATCTAATATACCGGGCGCTGGGTTTTGTGCTCTTGTTAAATGTGAAGTTTCCTATTATTGTTTGATTGAGATTTGGACATCGTCCTAACAGATAGTGCTCTGATAGTTTAGATTGGAGGGTCCGTCCTTTTTGCCACTCCTCTACAACGTGAGGTTCCAAGGTGGCAAAGAAACGTGTTTGGAATTCTGTTAATCTTATCGCTACTCCCGGAATCTCGTAGCAGTTCTCTTCGATAAACGCTGTCAGAGAATCGATATTGTTGTCAGCAGCTTCCAGTTTTCCACGGGTCTCAATGATAGGAAGCATCAAACGCCCGGTAGCTTCAGGGACGTTGTAGTCCATTAAAGTCCGCATGAAGTGTGGCCCCTCTTCCTTCAGCAGCACATACAACCGCTCTCTTGGTATCTCCTCCTCCAACCCTGATACACTCATAGCTGTTATCCTAGTGTCTCCAGGGAACACAGGCAGACTACTACGTTCATTAGACACTTGTACGAAGTGAAGGGTACTGAGGACATCTCTCACAATTCCACCTTTAGGATGAATAGAAATAGACGTCCCTGTCACCCATTCTTTAATTTTGTTGTATGCTGCCGATCCAGCGCGTGCTACATCTACTTCATCAATGACCGCTAGTATTGCCTCTTCCAACTCTGAGTTGAAGCCACCTACAGACGTTAAGGCTCTGTCAGCTTTGGCAACTCCTCTAGTGAGAAGAAACTCTAACGCTTCGTGGAACGATGACTTACCGCAATTCTGTGGACCATACATAAACAGATAGGGTAGTTTGCCGTAAGGGTTCTGGAACATACATGCTATCCACGCAGTAAGATAGTCACCACCTGTTCTGATGTTCCAGTCTTGGCACCAAGGCAAGTCGTCGATGTACTCATTCAAGTCCCTGCCACAGTGCTCCATCACACGATTCCAAGTAGGGTGAACTGGATGCTCGCCTTCATTAAGCTCAATAGGTTCATAGCGAAACTGGGCTCCGTCTCGATTCCATAGTCGCCCTCCTGGATACTCAGGTTGGAATGGATGCTTTACCAACGTCCACGCCTTGAAGATTGCACTTCCCAGAATTGGATCAACTTTAGGACACGTCTGTGACAAGTATGATTTGATATTTTCTCGTGGGTGTTCTACCCAGTCACTTTCATCATTCTTTAGTGCCCAAGAATCAAACTTATAGCTTCGTCCAGCCTTAACTTGCAACGCACGGAATTGATCGTCTAATTCGGACCACATCATTTCGTTTTCTATATCTTCATCAGGCGTCTCAATTGCATCTGTTAGGAGTATCTCCCAGCCCTTTGCAGTTTTGACATATCGAGGAAAGTCTTTTTTCTCGTCTTTACGTTTCTTTTCTATGGTTAGGACAGTCTGCTTCCCTTTGGTGTGCAGAGACAGCGTTCTACCTTCTATGTTATCTGGCAGGTTTGTGTTTTCAGCTTTCAGTAGCTTCAATGCAGCTTGGAGGTCTTCCACTTCGTCGAATAGATATCCTTGCTTTTCGTCGGTCCCTTCATATCCATTACTGGACAGACAGATTTGCTTCAGGGTAGCTGGTGAGTTGTAGGCAATATGCGTCCACTTACCATGCGAGTCCCAAAGAGGGTCTTCAGTCGTGCCTTCGCCAAAGCGATACACATCGAATGCCCCATTAGGTTTCGGACGCATGAAGACATTGGGTTTACCAGGGTCGGTATCGCCCGAGTTGGTGTTGAATAACCCGCGTAGTGGAGTTCCTTTCTCTTCCATCATGTCATAGACATACTTCAGGCCAGCAGCGTGACCCTGCCATAGGTGATGGTCATGAACCCACAACGCGGTATGCCCTGTGCCTTCTAACTCCTCAAGTATTTTCAAGTGGGTCTCGTCGAGCGGGATCTCCGCAACTGCCTGCGTCATTTCATCAAGCTCATCGCCCTTGGTCTCTTCACCATTGGCATCCCATCCCTTTACTCTGACTTTGCTTCGCCCGCCGCTGGTGACTTCTATGTGGTCCCGCCAGTTCGGAGGGATATGGTCGGCTGTCAGATGTTGGGTAGCTGGTTTAACCAACTCATAACCTCGGTTCTCCTTGGTCATGTTGACGTGCCAGATCCACATGATGAGACCCTTGCAGTCAACGTTGGTATCGATGTTCAATCCTGTATGCTCAGCAATCAAAGGTATAAGGGAACGGGCTACTGCTGAGTGCTCGACATGGTTATTCGCGATTGGGTACGGCTCCTTGAACCAGACATACACGTGACGACCGTTGCCGCGAGTAGAGCGGATTACTTCGAGCCACGGTACGTCTATATTGTCAAGCTTCTCGATCTCTTCTGGAGAGATACCTACATCCTCGTTATGATCCAGAAGAGAGTCGAAGTCGAAACCTACTCCAATTGAGCGTTTGTTTCGCCAATCCCACCAACTTGTGCCAATAGCCTGTATCCTCTTTGGAATCGAAAACTTGACTGGAGGATCACTGTAGTTTGGCTCAGTTCTGGAGTTGTATGGCCATCTCACTGGTCCGAATACTTCTCCACCTTCCTCGAACATGTTCGAGTCGCCAATCTTCACACCCCCTGGTTTGCAATTGACTTGCGTCTCTAGGGTGCTGGGGTGCTCCCCCCAACGAGCTATTAGTTCTGGGTTGTTGTGTTCTTTTGACAAGACGTTATTATAGTACGTCTTAAACGCTGTTGTAACTGATGGATTCTTACGCACTGGTGCCTCCAAGGTATATTTCTTTCTATCTACCTATACTGTAGGCAAATTGACGAAAATACTCCACACAAAATGGAAATTATGTGAATATATTTAATATAATGCCGTCTCGTGACGAATTTGGAAACTTTGCTCTTTTTTCCATTTTGTGTGGAGCAAATCAGGAAATTTGCCTACAGTATAGATAGGATGAGTGAAATACAACAACAAATACCTATGACTCTGATAGATAAGCCACAGTTAGCACTGCGGTCTGTGAAGCGTTCTGCGCCGGAGTATGCCGAGCTTTGCGAGTCCGTGCGGAAAGATGGCATCCTCCAACCCATCCTCGTGCGGACTCGTGACGGTGGACGCTACGAGATCGTAGAGGGATGGCACAGATATGAGGCAGCGAAAGAAGCTGGTCACGAAAGCATTCCTTGCCTGATACGTGATCTATCTGACATGGATGTGATGTTAATACAAGTGAAATGCAATGCTATCCGGCCCACCACATTCTCGTTCGAGTACGCCAGACGCCTAAAATTATTGATGGAAAAAGGCTTGACACTGAGCGAGTTGTCAACTATGATAGACAAGAGTCCGCAATGGATCAAAGATCAAATACAACTAAACCGCGTATGCGAAGAGGCTCGACCAGCCATAGAAGATGGTAGGATCAAGCTGAAAGCTGCGTTGGCGTTGGCCAATCTACCGAGTGAGATCCAGACACAATTCGTGGATGACGCTCTGGCTTTGCCAGTAGGTGAATTCACTGAGAGAGCACAGACTGCTAAACGCGATTTTCAAACCTACTTGTTAAAGCAGCAAGCAGACGATAGAGATTCGGGAGCAGCGAGACCAACAATCCGAGCATTGAATGTTCTGAAGCGTGAGTCACTTGACCCCAAAGCAGCCAAGGAAGTATTGAACAGTGTAAAGGCAAAGACGCCTCTTGACGGGTGGATCGCATGTCTGTCATGGATGTTCCGATTAGATCCTATAACAGTTGAACAACGAAAGAACAAACGGGAGATTGAACTACATGAAAAGTTAGCAACAAACGAAGAGTACCGACAACTTAATAGAGAGATGATTAAAGAGTTTGTGAAATCTAAAACTAAAACTGAAACTGGAGATTCGAAATGAGTGGTAAAGAACTGACGCCGTTTTCAAAGAAGATGGGTTTGCCCGCTGTCAACGTGGAGTCCTTGGAATCCTTGGACGAAGTCGCGAAGGGCTCGGACTTCCTGCCTCGTATCCAGCTTATCACCAAAGGTAAGTATGTGGACACAGGCAAGATCAAGCCCGGTCATTGGGGCGTCCCTCTTCCCGGAGGCGACGAGATCGAAGACCTCGGTGAGAAGATCGACGTTGTGCCGTTGGATTACCGTCCGAAGGCTTTGGACGTCAATGACAAAGACGCCATTGTCGCGGTGTATGACACCTCTGATCCTGAGTTCCAACGGATCAAGCAAGCTCCGAAGAACTCGGGCTGTATGTGGGGTCCGTCATTCCTGGTGCTCGAACGCAGCACAGGCAAGTTGTACGAGTTGTTCTTCGGCAACAAGTCTGGTCGTAACGAGGCTGGCAAGCTGAAGCCCTTCTTGCTGTCCCGCGCCCCTGTAAGCCTGGGAATCCGTTACAAGAAGATGCCTGAGTATGGATGGCATGTTCCGGTAGTCACCAAGTGCTCGGAGCCCTTCGATCTTGACGCCATTAAGGTAACGGAAGAGCAGGTCGCCAAAGAGCTTGAGGTGTTCCAGAATCCTGAAAAGGGTGCTGAGAAAGTCGAAGAGAAAGAAGCCGAGACGCAAGGCCGCGCACGCTAATAGCCTCCCCCGCCTTGCTTCATGAACCCAGCGGGCAAAACCGCTGGGTTCATTTTCACAACTTTAATTTATAAGAGATAACAATGGATGACTTCATAATCTGCCCGGAATGCGGAAGAGAATTTATGGTAGTCTGGACCAACGATGGTCTTGGGCCACCTGAGTATTGTCCGATGTGTGGAGCGTATATAGACAATGAATAGAGATCCTCAAAAAACATTAGATTGGTGTGTTGAACATGAAGTTACTTTCAAGCTTACGAAAACGGCTGACCAATTGGTTGTTACCGCGAGGTGTGACAATATCGCCGCAGAATACTTTGTCGATCAACCATACACCGAATACACAATTGGAAGAGCTATCCAGGCGGCTTTATTCGCAGTTAAGGAAGGATCAGAATTCCACTCCAAATTCGGACACTTCCCGCCCACAATCCCGTCAAGAAGAGATGGACCAACTGGAGATGGCACTGACAAGGCAGGAGATTGAGACTGCCAAAGCTGAAACAATGTTGAAGCAAAGTCTCAGTATGCCTCATCGGACCTACCCACCCGCAATGACACATGATGGAATGTGCTGGGTAGCGACGGCCAAGTTCATTGATGACTCGATGCTAGTGGGTCGTGGGTTGAGCCCAGCAGAAGCGTTGATGGATTACGACTTGCAATGGCTAGGTGTGAAAGGAAAAGAATGAGTGGAGTCGCTTTAATACAGTTTTCCAATTTAGACCTCAAGAAATATCTTGTTCTGGGTCGTCAGGGATTTGATCGCAACTTAGCCGAAGCTGCTGACAGTGCCGGTCACGAACCACCTCTGCATCACATGCTGTGCGTGGCAGGGATGAAGAATCCCGACGCTAAGTCTGTCGATGACCTTGTGGCATACTTGGATTTATTCCACGCTGGCTTCATGATCGTGGCCGACGAACGCGACTGGACTGAGATTTTAGAGTTGGCCTCCATGCCTTGCATTCTTTCTCAATCGGTACAGCGTGGGCTAGACGTGGGAATCATGACAGGCACATTAACTCAGTGGAGAACTGCCCTGCTGCGGGGATGCCAAAAGGAAGCCAGCGGGGCGGCCAGAGGAACTTTCAACGCCATCTACAATGAGTTTCGTAAGGTAGGGATATCTGGAGCATTTGAATTTCGAACAAAGCAAAACACACGTGATACAACATTCTTGCTAGAACACCGACCGAACTAACTTCATAAGGTTACACATGTCTGAAAATATAAAGCTGATAACTAGAACGAAGAAAGGAACCCTGCTGAAGGTTCCAGCCACAATCGAGCGTGAAGGTGGTCGAATCTACTTTGTAAAATCCCCTTTCGAATTGAAAGATGAAATCAAGTCGATGCAAGGGTCGCGATGGCATGGGTTCATACCAGAAGATCATCGCAAGATTTGGTCGGTAGCAGACTGCACTAGAAACAATTTCCAACTTAGTTATATGCAAGGTGGGAACCCTTACGAAAATTGGGATCAACCGCTAAAGAACTTCGGCTACACTCGTAGCTTGTTCACGCACCAGAAGCTAATGACCGATCACTGCCTGACGTATCACTACGCGATACTGGCAGCCGAGATGGGCACAGGTAAAACACTGTCCGCTATCGAACTGATGGAGAAGTCTGGAGTGATGGACTGGTGGTGGGTGGCTCCGAAGTCTGGCCTTGCTGCGGTAGAGCGTGAGTTCGTCAAGTGGGATCTGAAAGTGCAACCCAGGCTGATGACTTACGATCGACTCCGTATTGAGATCGAGCGATGGGAACCAGGACAGCCAGCGCCACAAGGTGTGATTTTCGACGAGTCCTCACGCCTCAAGACAGCGAATGCGAAACGCACAAAAGCCGCTCAGCATTTAGCTGACTCTATCCGAGACGAGTGGGGTTGGGATGGGTACGTTGTCTTGATGTCTGGAACACCATCGCCCAAGTCGCCTGTTGACTGGTGGCCTCAATGTGAGATAGCCTATCCTGGCTTCGTGAAAGAGGGAAGCGATAAAGCTTTCGAGTGGAGACTTGGTATCTTCCAGAAGCAGATGTCCGACGCTGGAGAGTTCTGGAAGCGCAAGACATGGCGAGATGACGAAGCCAAATGTGATGTGTGTGGTGAGTTGGCAGACCACCCCGATCACCTTGCGGACGATGGCGACAACGAGTTGTTTGGCGGCGACGAGACACACGCTTTTGTGCCAAGCAAAGATGAGGTCAGCTACCTGTACGAGCGGCTCAAGGGATTGGTCGTCACACTTAAGAAGAAAGACTGTTTGGACATCCCCGATAAGATTTATCGTGAGATTGTGCTCGAACCCACTTCGACTCTTAAACGTGTAGCAAAGGCTCTGGCCAAGTCTGCTGAGACAGCGATCCAAGGTCTCACATGGTTGCGTGAACTGTCGGACGGCTTCCAATATAAAGAGAAGCAAGAAGGTACAAAGCAATGCCCGGTCTGCAAAGGCGAGGGCACGTGCGAACAGTGGAAACTGAACGAACAGTTAGACGAGTCATTTAAGATCACCGAAGGATGTCTTACCTGCGACGGCACCGGTAAGGTTCCCAACATGGTGCGTGACACCAAAGAGATCAAGACGCCGAAGGACCAAGCTGTCCGTGACCTGCTGGAAGAGAACGAAGACTCAGGTCGCATCGTGATCTTCGCTGGCTTCCAAGGGTCAATCGATCGCATACTGAGAATTTGTCATCGTGAGCATTGGGACGTGGTGCAGGTGGATGGTCGTGGGTGGAAAGTCAAGAAACATGACGGCGAGAAGACCCCGCCGAAGACCAAGCCATTGGACTACTGGGCTGACAGGAGCAACGAACGTGTAGCGTTCGTGGCTCACCCAGCATCGGGAGGCATGGGCCTGACCCTGACCGAGGCAAGTATGGCTGTGTTCTACAGCAACGACTTCATGCCTGAGTCGCGGTCGCAAGCTGAAGATCGTATTCACCGTCCTGGTATGGACGAGAACAGAGGGGCTACTATTGTTGATCTGTTCCATCTCGGAACAGATCGCCGTGTACTTAATGTATTGAAAGACAACCGTCGTCTAGAATCTATGACCTTGGGAGAGCTACGGGAGAGTATGGAATGATTTGGCATCCTGTGGTGGGTTATGAAGGCTACTATGAGGTGAGCGACACTGGACTTGTCAAGTCAATGGCTAGATAGTTGGAAATACACAAAGGTATAAATATGAAATCCTTGATCGGAGAGACCCATGTTAATTAGTGAATTGGTTGATACTTTGTCGTACTGCCTCGACGACGTTGAAGTGGTGGTAGAGGTCAACGGTGTGCAACACACCATCACTGCTGCTGATGAGACCAGTCAAGCGTTGATACTGGTTGTTGACACGGACCAAGAAGAGCGGGAGATGCGATGAGCCATTTGAACTGTTGTCCAGCTTGTCAGTCTGCCAATTTGAAGACTATGCTATACTTGGGAAGACAACCTAAATCATTGATATCGTTGCAGACCGACCCTATAGAGTCGGCGGCATCTGAAAGGCACTCGATAACACTGTCAATATGTCACAACTGTGCTCATGTGCATAACATCGACTTCGACCCTAGTGCTGTCTCCTACTCTGACGCCGGGTGTCGCATGTACAATGCTGGCGAAGGCTGGCAGGATCACATGGCAGAGGTCAAAGAACTTTGTGAGGCGTTACCAGACATGGACTTGATCGTAGAGATTGGGGCCGGAGATTGCGAATTCCTCGCATCCTTAAAGTCCGACGCTATTAAGCTGGCTGTTGATCCTTGTGACGCCGTAGTGAGAGCCGAGGAACTGGGGCTACACTATCGACAGGAATACTTCCGGGCCGATAGACACATGCCTGATGGCACAAAAGGTAACACCCTTGTAATCATGCGCCACCTGTTGGAGCACATGGAACACCCGCGAGATTTCATTGAAAAGATCGTGGCTCGTGCTGAACAACTGAAGCATGACACATATCTGTATATTGAGACACCATGCTGTCAAGAAGCGTTGAAGCGAACACGCATCGAAGACTGGACCTACGAGCATCCACAGCACTTTACCGTCAGGAGCATGATGAAGATGCTTCGCGCGTGCGGTATCGAGTGGTCTTCTGTCTGCACTGGTTACGAAGGCGAAGTCCTTAAGAGTATCGCCAAGATCGAGCCGAGAACCAAGCGTGGCCTGTCGGTAGACGATGTCCTAAGAAACTACAAGGAGGCAACTGACTCAATAGTTAATGCGTCTTTGTGGATAAATGAGAACATTCAAAACATAGCTTTGTGGGGTGGTGCTGGCAAATCCGCCGTATTCATTCACAAGTTCGGCCTTCCTGGCTTCGCAACTGTGGTTGACAGCCACGACGTCAAGTGGGGTTACTGCGTCCCCGGAACGGGAATCAAAATGGTTCCAACTTCCGTACTGAAAGACAACCCTGTAGATTACATCATTGCAACTACTTCATGGAGAGCAAATGATATAGCTCGTGAGATCAAACGCGACAAGATACCCTGCAAAAAACTATTAAAATTCGAAAATGGAAAACTAACGGAGGTTCCTCTTGGCTAGAACTAAGAAACGACAACAGCAGATGAACAAGATCCACAAAGCACGTAACGCAAAACGACGCGCCCAGCTTGTTATTCAACCTGACGATTTCTGAACCTGTATCCCAGCGATGAATGTACCGGAGTCGCTGAAACTCATCGCCGACCGTGATCCCAGTTTATGGATGTCCTTCTTTGAATATTTTCAGTTTTTCGAGAAGCATCACTACATGCAATATGGTAAGTCGTCGATACAGAAAATAAACGATTTTGTAAGTTTGTTTTTCACAGCCTGTCAGAGAGACGACTATTTGCCAGCCAAGCAGTACCTCGCTAACCTGATTCAGTGCGGTCATATTTTGCAGCACTTGGTAGCCGTCTCCTCGTATCGTACAACCAACTCGGTGCTAGACGCCTCCCTTATGATCGAAGGCAACGTACCCAAGATAATGACGTTGCAAAATCCACGGTGCGATTTGCAACTAAATCAGGAGAAGCTGTTTGACATCGACCCGCAATCGGCCTCCATCTGGTACATGATGTACTTACTGGGTATTTCGGCCACGACAGCAAAGACGTATGCGAACATGCACCGTCACCTGGAACTGATGGATGAGAGATGGATACCTCCTCACAATTCTGTTAGCGGATTGTACTTCGGCTGCACGTACATCAATCCTGGTGCTGTGCGTCGGGTGAAGTCGATTATGAACAAAGGTATAAAAGCCAAAGGGGTGCCCACGTTCACGAACAATCCTGACCCAAAATCCATTGCGATTGTAACTGAGCGTTGGCATAGAAACCACGCTGTGTACAAGTCGCAGTCACCTCTACTTGAGCAGCTTAAGGACGATTACAAGCTCACCTTGGTTTGGACCAACCCGCCCGATCAAGTGCCACCCACGATCGTCAAGGATTACTTCGATGACGTGTGTCACATGTACTTCAAGCCTGACGGCTCAATGGTCATCCCGGATAAAGTCAAGAACAATGACTTCGCGATGGTCTACTATCCCGATATCGGAATGTCGGACGAAAGCATTTGGATGTCGAACATGAGGATCGCTCCGATCCAGGCTGTAGGTTATGGCCACCCTGACACAACCGGCGACAACAATGAGATCGACTACTTCATCGGCGGGCACGTCGAGAAGGACGCCGGAGCCGCCTACTCCGAAACACAGATCCTCATTCCTGGTCTGGCTCAAGAGCCTGCATGGCCCTCGGTGGAGCGTCAGAACAACTACATCGACGACGGTATCGTTCGCATCAACTGCGTGTGGGGACCGGACAAATACAACCACCCTCTACTGATGATGTTGGCAGAGATCAACAAAGCTGTCTATAAGATCAACCCTGACTCCAAGCATGAATTCAACATGTATGGTAGCCCTGGTTTGAATCGCTATGCCGCTCTGCCCGTCTTCAACCACGATGTAAAGACACTGTTACCGAACGCCAAGATTCATTCTCAGTGGGAGTATGTTGACTACATGCGAGAGGCCGAAAAGAGTGACTTCGCTTTGAACTCGTTCCCCTTCGGCTGTTATAATGTGTTGGTAGAGTCCTTGTGGATGGGCCTTCCATTCCTGTCGCTGGTTGGTGACAGATTCTATAACAAAGCCGGTGCGTACCTGAACGAGCGAGTTGGGATGGAAGAAAACAACTTCCACGATCCTCAAGGCATGATAGCCAAAGCCGCCGAGTTGATTACCAACCCGGAAGCTCTTAAGAAGCAGCGAGAGCATCTTGCCGCCCTCGATCTTAAAGAGCGATTATTCACGCTAGAGGGTAAACACTTCCTCGGGGCTGTAGACCACATCCTCGCAAATCACCCGATTAACGACACTACGCTGATAGGAGAACAACAATGACCAAACTGAATAACGATATGGCTGCCGAAATCAAAGATCATATAGCTCGAAAGCAGCTAACGCAAAAGGAAATTGGTGCGAAGTTTGGCGTCAGCCGCTCTGTAATTTCTGACATTGCGTGTGGGCGTGTCCACAAGGATGTGAAACCCGCGATGGAAGCCAGCGAAGAGGAAGCCGAAATCTTCAAGCTTCAGTCGGAGGTTGCTCACTTACGTGAGGAACGCAACCTTGCTAACCGACGTTTGAAGCAAGCCGCCAAGACGCAAGGCTTGTTCCAGGCAATCGCCGAAGAGATGGAAGCTAAGGTCACGCCTATGTCAGCGTTACCTAAAGCCCGGCCAGTATTCGAGCCAACACACGACACCAAGAGCGAACATCTGGTGATGCATTTGTCGGATGGTCACTTCGATCAGGTAGTGACAAAAGATGACACGGGTGGGTTGGAGACGTATGATTTTCCAATCGCTATGGCACGTGCCGAGCGACTGGTAGATGCCACTCTTAAATGGACGCAGGAAACTCTTGCTCCTCAGTTCAAGTTCCCTTCGTTGACCATCCTGTCCTACGGCGACCACACGAGTGGTGAGATCCATGGCGCGGCTCAACGGTCGTATTTCCGCAACATGTTCAAGAACTGTCATGCCATCGGCCAGCTTCAAGCCCTGATGATCCGTGACTTGGCTCCTCATTTCGAGCAAGTCAACGTGGTGTGTGTCCCTGGTAATCATGGGCGTCGAAGCCAGAAGAAAGATTACAATGGACCTCACGACAACTGGGATTATCTGGTGGCCTTGACCGCCAAGCTATATTGTAAGGATTTGGCCAACACCAATTTCTGCATTCCAAATTCTTTCAGTTGCAACGTTGATATTGACGGTGTTGGCTTTCAGATTTTCCACGGTGACGATGTAAAGTCACAACTTGGCATCCCCTGGTACGGACTGGAAAAGAGGCGGCATCGAATGATGGCGTTGGAGAATGTTCGACAAGGCATCCCAGTACGCTACTACTGTTGTGGTCACTTCCATCGTCCCGGTAGCACCACCGAGGTCAATGGTGAGATGCTCATCAATGGTGCGTGGCCCGCGAGCGATGCATACAGTTACAACGCCTTTGGTGGCTTTACTGAACCCTCCCAGTTGATCCATGGGGTCAATAAAAAATACGGAATAACTTGGAGACTTCCGGTCAAAATCCGCTGCGACTATGAAGGTCGTGGACCACGACGGTATAAACTTGCAGACATGGATGATGTATCTATTTAATTTAACCCTTTGGAGATTTGAATTATGGCTGGAGCCATCGCAACCCTTATCACTTCCTCGGTCGCTGTCCCGAAAACAGCCACCGGACTCCGAGCACAGAACCGACACGCCTACGCTGAACTGGAGCAGCTACAGGCAGTAGGAGATCCCGCTTTGGCGTCTCCTTACTTGAAGGCTAGTGCTGTTTCCACCGTCGCCGACAACGGCGGTGGATCTGGAAACCTTACGATCACTATTAACTTCCCTAAACAGGGTGTCGCAGTGACCACCGGCAACATCGCCTATGATGCTGCTGCCGCTGCCATCCAGACAGCAATCGACAATGCTTTGGCCACCAAGGTTATCTTGGCCACTTACGTCGCTGGCGATGTTGATGCCGGAGCATGTGTGGACTTCTCGTCTGCTACCTGTGCAATCACTGCAAACGGCACAACCGTTAATGGTGCCTACATGGTTGTCACGACTGCCAACGCAGGCGACTTGAGCGTCAACGCTCCCGCCGTGACTGAGACCACTGTTGGTACTCAGAACCGTCCTGCTCAAGCCCTTTTGGATGTCTACGGGGTTTTCTCTCCTGCTTCCACTGTCACTCCTCAGAGTGGTGCCACTCCTGCGGACGCCGACTATGCTGACGGAGCTAATCCTATGTCTCTCAGCCCTGGTCTGATCGACCTGTTGGTGTCAGAGGTGCAGGCCAACGAAGATGTGGCAATCGGAAAATATCTCCGATCGAAGATCGGCTGCGTCTGATGAACTACTTGGTGACAACTCCAGCGATGGGGTTGCCACCTTTTTATATTTTCACTTGACAATATTCAGATGGCATGGTATACTTTAGATATGAGAGCTTTGTACTTTATCCCTCTTCTGCTTTTGGTAATACTTGCATTAAAAGAGGAGTCTGAACCACACAAGATTAGGAGAGCGTTTATTGAGGCCGTTCAAGACGCAGACGCTCATGTGTGCGAGTCGAATCCTAACCTGATCCTGAAGATAGAAGCGCAGAAGCAAGCAGAATTACAGGCCAAGCTTGACGTGCAAGGTCATCAAAGATGGTCCAAACGATACAAGTATCTTCAACATAAACTAGGTAACGAATTCACATTCAGCGAGATATGTGCGGAGACATGGAAGAGGCAAGCAGACTGCACCCCATTGGAGATCGCCACTGAGTTCTTTCATTGTTGGAAGCAATCACCCGGACACTGGAAGACAGCCAAAGCTGCACACCACTATTATGGCTGTGGGATGGCACAAGGAAAGAGCGGAGTTTGGTACGGTTGTATAATCGTGGCAGATAAGAAATAATAATTTGACAACCTTCCTTTTATGTGGTATACTTTAATATGAACAACGTACACACAACACTTGACGGAATCCAAAAGAAGCTTCAGCAGCAATCGTTCGACGTCTCGGTGCTGGCCCTATGGTCACACGCCAAGGCAACAACAGGACTCACGGAAGACGACATTCGAGCGTTCACCTTCCGCCCTGAGTTTCTTACTCCTGAAGAGGCCAAGAAGAACAAGGACGCCAAGTTCGCGACGAAGCCACCCGTTTACTGCGACAAGAATTGGCACAATGCTCTTCGACTTCATGACGAGAGTTTGGTTCCCATGCCCGGTATCACACGTCCTACCCCACCGGCTTGGATTGGTACATCGGTAGGAGGGAGAATATAATG
>Ga0114918_10000474_pt1 | contig 34680 bp, 32 predicted proteins | sample LantaG_FD_87015 | JGI IMG/M metagenome (GOLD analysis project Ga0114918, IMG submission 87015) | Deep subsurface microbial communities from Baltic Sea to uncover new lineages of life (NeLLi) - Landsort_02402 metaG | ecosystem: Environmental > Aquatic > Marine > Oceanic > Sediment | place...
GGGACTATATGGTTAACAGTGTAGATAGTGCACAGAAAACTAGATATGTAACTGCTAATTTAAAGTTTGATATTAATGTATGGGCACAATGGGCGGAAGAAGCAGGAATAGATACTAGATGTATCAACTTCTTATTACTTCATCCAGAATTAGTAACGCAAGAAACAAATGCAAGATCCATTACTACATTTTTTAATGCCATATCAAGTTTTGAAAATTTTGAAGATAATTTATCTTTAATTCAAATGATTGGTGAAGGATCTGTAGGAGATGAATTTGCATCCATGTTTACAACATTCATCAATAATAAGCTTGACAAGTTGGTTACACCAAAAGATCTGTTGACTCACGATAGTGAATCATATATTTTAGGTGAATTAAGAAGTTGTATAGGAAAAGATGACACATATCGTGCTGATATTGCTGCAACACTATCTACTCGTTTAGCTAACTATTCAATAATGTATTCTAAAGAAAATACAATTACTCAAAAAATTAGTGATAGAATTAAAGCTTTAGTGACTAAAGATTATTTCACTAATGATTTAAAGTATTTAATTATTAGGACTCTTTTTAATGGAAATAAAAAGAAATTTAACAAACTCATGATGGACCCAACCATTATAACAATGACAATGAAATAAAATGGCAAATAAATCAGTACATCAAAAATACAATTCTGATGCACTTAACTATTTTGGATTAGCAGGAAGCCCTAGAATGGGGCTTCTTGTTAACCAAATGGTTGAAGAAGTATTAGTGATACAAGATGTGACCACTTATGAAAGAATTTATAGTTTGCTTTCTACACCTACTGAAACATCTCAAACATTTATAAATAAAAAAAAAGCATTTATTTTACCCAGATGCTCTGTATCACAAGATAGAATAAAAGCATCATTAAATGAACATGGAATTAAAGTAACTAATGATTACTCACAAGCTGATTTAATAGTTGGTCATTCAGAAATAAATGCCGATTATAAGAATAGTGAAAGTATTCAGTCTACTTATTTAATGATGAAACTTTGGAACTATGAGGCAGCAACAGATGTATCTAGTAGCACTGGGTTAGGTGCAACAGCTCAAACATTTGCATCTTTAATTCATAATTCTACACTTCCTATAATTATACATGAAAAAATAACAGATGAAATTAGATATGGTAATTTTCATATATCTGATAGTTTATATGATAACTGGATAGTAACGGGGATGGCTATAAACTTAGCATACAAAATAGAATTAAAAGAAGTATCTGTAATAGATCCTGAAACTATTTTACATTCATCAGCTAATAAAACTTTATTAACTGAAGAATTAGTTGATGATCTAATACGTCAAATATCTTCATATAATGATGAAAATAGTGCACTAGCCGCTAAAATAATCCCCACCATTGATTACACTAAAGAACATCACTTGCTTTGGAAATTATCACAAGCATCTGGTAATTTAATGTATAAGTTCAATAGGGATAAAGATGTACAATATTGGCTTAAGCAATCGAATTTTGATAAATTTTCTAACTTTAAAGCTGAAAAAATGATACAATGGTTAGAAAAGAATAATGAATTAAATAAAATATCTTTTAGATATTTAGAACCTATTGTGAGAAAAGAGGTGGAAATTTATAATAGAGCTTTATATGTTTTTACAGTATCAGTTAAAAAAGAATATTTAAAATATTTAAAAGATTAAAATTATGAAAGTCATACATACCATAAATATAGATTTTGAAAAACTAGATAAAAAAAATCTATTAGAACCCAGTGCTTTTGAATATATAAATACAGGTGATAGATATATATCTAGTAGTTCTGACTGGGGTATTCAAAATAAAAGTTTTGATGCATTAGGGCTACAAGGTTATTTGCCGCCTGCAAAAAAAGCTATAGTAATACAAGATAAATTACTATATAGATATCCCAAACTAAATTTACCTAGACAAAAAGTAGATTTAATAAAAAATAAATTTAATTGTAAAATTACAAGAGATATAAATAAATCAGATATACAAATTATATCTGTAAGTTATGTGGAAAGTCTTATTAAATCAAATTGGAGCACTACTATATCTTTTCCAGATGCATTTAAAATACTAAAGTTTATAAAAGAATCAGGTTATTTAAATAAAGAAGCTTTAGAAAAAGTAAAATCATTAGTGGATATTATGTTGGATGATAGAGTAATACTTAATTTACAATATCCATTTGCTACGCATGGTCATATAATAAATGGCAGAAGAATTCCAGCAGGTAGAAAAAATACAAAAACATCAGCTGCAATAGCAGATATGTATAAAAAAACAAATGACTTTATAGATAGTAATGAGTTTAAAAATTTCACTAGAGATTTAATTGTATTAAAAGAAAATGTAAACGCTTATGGTGAATTGACATCCGCGAATAATAACTTGGTTTTAGATAATGAAATATCTGATATTATTGATGGAGATTTAGCTGTTTTAGATATTACTGAACATGATACTATTAAAGCAATGATTTGTAGTGATGATATTGATAATAGATCATTAGCACTAGAAATGTTAGCAAATTGCAATATTGATAAATCATTTGATGTGGTGTCTAGTCTTTATTATTGGCACTATAACTCATTAAAAGAGACTAATAATTGGAGTACCATAAATGTTAAAACTTTTAGAAAAAGAATGTCTGCTTATGAAGGCCCACATAACATACATGGTATAGAAAATTTTGAACGCTATATTAAATTACTTATTAAAGATAACAAGCTTACTCAATATGCAGTAGACCAAACAAGAACCCTATTACATAAAACATTATTGAATATGCTGGTAGGGCCAAACGCAGGTATATTCACTGTAGATTTAGAAGATTTAAAAGTTAAAGATGAATTCCAAAAAAAAATTTTATTAAATGATTAAAAATTTAGAAAAAGAAGAGCTTTTTTATGCAAAAACTGACTTCAAGTTTAGTTATTCTTCATTAAACAAATTATTATTTTCCCCGTCTTTATTTTATAAAGATTATATATTATTTGACCGTGAAATTAAAACTGATAAACATTTGGTGGAGGGTAAATTAGTACACTGTTTAGTGTTTGAACCTGAAAAATTAAATGATAAATTTAATATTGTACCTGGTAAAGCACCAACTGATAATATTAGAAAAGTATTAAAGGATATGTCTTTTAATACTGATTCAGAAACATTAGCAAATTGTGAAGACTTTATAATTTTAGACTCACTTAAGAACCTAAACTTATTTCAATCTCTTAAGGCTGATGAGTCAAGAATTGCTAAAGTAAGAACTGAGGATAATGAACCTTACTGGAAGTTTTTAAGCAACTCTAATGTTGATGTTATTGATCAAGAAACTTTATCAAGGTGTCAAGATCAAGCTGAAAATATTAAAAGTAACAGTGATGTTATGACTATATTTGAAGAGGTTCAAACTGATTTTGAATTAGATCCTATAGAGACTTATGCGGAAAAGTTTTTGACTTCACCTTTAAGTAATATGCCTTTTGGGTTACATGGTTATATAGATTACTACAAGATTAATCATACCGATAAGGTTATAACTATCTGTGATCTTAAAACAACATCTAAAACTATTTCAGATTTTCCTGAAACTATTAAGTTTTATAATTATTGGTTGCAAGCAGCCATTTATTGCAAACTTGTATATGAAAGTTTATCAAAAGAAGTTGAAAATGTTGATTCATATGAAATTTTATTTAAATTTGTGGTTGTAGATAAATATAATCAGGTCTATTCATTTGATGTGAGTCAAAAAACAATCAATAATTGGGCATTAGCTTTAGAAGATGTAATTAAAGCTGCAGAATACCATTATAAAGAAAGAAATTACTCATTGCCTTATGATTTCCTGATAGGAAAGGTTATTTTATAATATGGACGCTGTATACACAGAATATTTTCAAAAAAGTAAGGTTTTTCTTTATCCTTTATTAAAGTTAAAGAAAGGGCTGCTATATGTTCCCAAGCAAACTTATGTTTGTTGGGAGCATGTGCACCTTATTGAAGACTATAGATTTTTATGTGAATATCATGTAAAAATGTCTATTCCATTTAAAAAGTTTTGTGAAGAATATTTAAGAAGTCATGAAAAATTTGATGAATATGTAGATTTGGGTAATAATAAACATTTATTTATTTTTGATTTTATTAGTTATAAAAATGATGTTGATAGGTTTGTTATAGGAAAATATTCTCAATTTAGTTTTAATTCTAAATTGATAATTATGGATTTTTTTAATACAAAAGATGCTGTTTCTGAATATATTACTGCCTTTTTATCTCCTGATGCCTATCATGATCAGTACGCAAAGTTTTTAAATATTAGTATAACCGTCATAGAAGAAGTATATGAATTATGCACTTCCCCTGATTTAGAGAAAGAAACATTAATTAATAAAAATGAATTAATGTATAATTTATTAGAAAAATGTTCCATATCTTTGGACAAATAAAAATAAACATGACACAACCAATTGGTCAAAATATGATGTTAGTATCATCAAGCTTTAGAAATGCAAAATCATTTACTATGATTCCAGTAACTCAAAGCACACCATATACAGAAGCTATGTTTGACCCTTCATCGGGTATTTTAGCAGTTATTAGTAAAGTACTAAAACAATCTTTTCACATGGTTCCAAGGTTAGATGATAACGGTGAACCACAAAGATTAAAATCACCCAATCAACAAACTGGTAAAACAGTTAAAGAACAAAGGGTGGCCATGGATACTTTTTCTGAATTTTATTTAACAGATAAAAAAGATATTAGAGAATTTATTCATCTTTTTGCAATTAATGCAGAGTCTTATGATTTTGAATCATTTTTTACAGATGTAAAAGAAACCAAAGTTTCTAGTATTATTATGCCAGGTCAATAAATTAGTCACGGACACTTTGGGGCCTATACAACCTCAAATAATTTTTTGATTTAGCAGAGAAAAAGTTCATTAATTTGGACTTTTTTTTTGTCAAAACTATAAATAATCATATAAATAATAATAAAATGGAAAAAAAACATTGGGTGATGGATTATGAGACACTATATGATTGTTTTACAGGTGTTTTTGAAAACTATAAATCATTAGAAACTAAAATTTTTGTTATAGCACGAAAAAGGAATGATTTAACTGAGCTTATAAGTTTTCTAAAAGAAAACATTGAAAAAAAAGAGTGGCATATATCCTACAACGGATTAGCATTTGATGCACAAGTGACTCATTATATATTAGATAATGAAAGAAAGTGGGTTGATCTTGATGGTCATAAAACTGCTCATATAATCTATCAATATGCACAACATTGTATACAAAAATCTAATAACAAAGAGTTTAGTGATTACCCTGAATGGAAAATGCAAATAGGTCAGATAGATTTATATAAAATGCATCACTGGGATAACCCTGCTAAACGTTCTAGTCTTAAGTGGATACAATATAGTATGGATTGGCAAAACATACTTGATATGCCCATTCATCATGAAACAAAGATTGCATCTGAGGAAGATTTAAATACTATATTGGAGTATTGTATTAATGATGTAAAGTCAACTAAAGAAATATATAATAGATCCAAATCACAGATTGCTCTTAGAAAAGAATTGACTCAAACATATGATATTAATATGTTTAGTGCATCTGAACCAAGAATAAGCAAAGAAATATTTGGATATTATTTATCTAAAAATCTTAATATTCCTAAAAAAGAGCTCAAACAAATGAGAACTCATAGAGATATACTAAAGATCAAAGATATCATTTTACCATATATTTCTTTTACATCTGCAGAATTTAAAATATTACTTGAAAGATTTAATGTTTTAGAATTACACGGAAATAACTTAAAGGGTAGTTTTAAATATACTATTAACTATAATAATGTAATAACACATTTTGGTTTAGGTGGTGTACACGGAGCAATAAAAAAGGGAATATATGAGCCTGATGATAATATGATGATTATGTCATCAGACGTAACAAGTTTTTATCCAAATCTTGCTATAAAAAATAAATAGTCTCCTGGCCATTTCCCCAAAGAAGAGTTTTGTAAGCAATATGAATGGTTCTTTGAAGAGCGTAAGAAGATCCCCAAGAGCAATCCAATGAACTATGTATATAAGATCATACTTAATTCTACTTTTGGCCTTAGCAACGATGAAAAGAGCTTCTTTTATGATCCTGAACTGTGTATGAGAATTACTATTAATGGTCAGCTGTCTCTAATGATGCTTTATGAGCAAGTTATGGAAAGAATACCGGGTGCTATTGCTTTATTACAAAACACGGATGGTATAGAAACTATAATACCTAAAGATTCATATGATGACTATATGGCTATTTGTAAAGAATGGGAGGAAAAGACTAATTTAAATCTTGAGCATGATGAATATCAAAAATTAATCATTGGTGATGTAAATAATTATATAGGTGTAAATAAGTGGGTCAATGTAGATATTACAAAATGGAGAGAAATTAAAGAAAGTCAGCCGCATTATTTATTTAAAGTTGAAAATGATAAATTTAGTTTTGCATCCATCAAGCTTAAGGGCAGATTTGATTTTCATGATCTACAATTACATAAAAATAAGTCTAAATTAATTATACCAAAAGCCATATATTATTATTTTGTTCATAATATATTACCCGAAGATTATCTTAATAGTAATAATAATATACTTGATTATTGTATTGGGGGAAAATCTAAAGGTGATTGGAAACAGGTGTCTAGATCAATAAAAGAAGGCAGGCTTCATGAAGAAAATCTTCAAAAAATTAATAGATATTATATTTCTAATTCGGGTGTAAAAATTATCAAAGTTAATAAAACAGATAAAAGAGAAATACAATTGGAGGCTGGTCGCTGGTTGCAAAGTATATTTAATGATATGAAAATTAAACCACAATGGAAAGATTATGATATTCAAAAAAAGTATTACCTTGATGCTATAGAACAAGAGATCAATGGTATTATTAATGTTGCTTCAAATCAATTAACACTTTTTTAAATGACAGCAGAAAATATAAATAAAAAAAGTCCAAAGGGTGCAATAAGATTTTCTTTAACGTTATCTAATGAGCAAAAAATAGCTAAAGCTGAAATATTAAAACATCCTTTTAATTTTATTGTGGGAAAAGCGGGTAGTGGTAAAACATTACTTGCTGTACAAGTGGCTTTAGATATGTTTTTTAAACGAGAATATAATAAAATTATTATAACTAGACCCACCATATCTACAGAAGATAATGGTTTTTTACCAGGATCTGAAAAAGAAAAAATGGAACCTTGGCTTGTACCCATTAGATCTAATATGAGAAAAGTTTATAATAAACCTCAAATATTAGATAAAATGGAAAATGATGAAAGCATTGAATTAGTATCTCTTGCACATTTCCGCGGTAGAACCTTTGATAATTCAGTTGTCATTATAGATGAATTTCAAAATTTAACTAGATCTCAGCTAGCTATGGCATTAGGTAGATTAGGAAAAGACTCTATGATGATGCTTTGTGGTGATAATCAACAAGTTGATTTAAAAGATAAAAATTATTCTGCCATACATGAAATGGCAAAATTACTTGGATCAAAATATGTTAATAAGGTCATCCTAGAAGATAACCATCGTCATGAAGCATTAAATGAAGTATTAGATTTATTAGCAAACAATTAATTAAAAAATGGATTATTTTGAACTAGAAGTTGCCGTTGAAGAATGGGCACATGAAAAAGGTATAATGTCAAAGGCTAGCCCTATGGCACAATCCTTAAAAACAATGGAGGAATGTACTGAGCTATGTACAGCAATACACAATAAAGATCGAGATGAAATTATTGATGCTATGGGAGATATAATGGTAACATTAATTATTCAAGCAAAAATGCAAAATGTTTCTTTAGAATCTTGTTTAGAATCAGCTTATAATGTAATAAGCAAAAGAACAGGTAGAATGATTAACGGTACATTTATCAAAGACAAATAATTTATTATATTTACACTTTAAAAGTTTAACAATATGGGTTACAATAAACCAAAAGAGACAACAAGAACGTATTTAGAAAATGCACCTTTACCTAACCATGGTAACAGTTATACAGTTATATCACATAAACACGTGATAGATAACACAAAACAACTATTATCTAATAGTGGATTTAGAATAGATCAAGAGTTATATAGAGCCAATATGAATGCTAATGTAGCACAGGGTATATATCATATATATCCATCACAAACCATTGATCAACAAATACTTGATGAAACTGAATTGGGAATGATGTTTGCGTGGACTAATTCATATGATAAAAGCACAAAGTTTCAATGTGCAATTGGAGGATATGTTATGATATGTAGTAATGGTATGATGGCCGGTGATATGATGAATTTCAAAAGAAAACATACTGGATCAGCAGATCAAGATATTAGAAATCAAATTTCTAATCAAATTAAAAATGGAGAAAAATATTATAAGCGTATCCTTAATGATAGAGACTCACTTAGAAGCACCAATCTTTCTCTTAAAGAGCAAGCTGAGATATTAGGAAGGCTTTATATTAATGAAGAGTTGCTTGATACAACTCAAATGTCTTGCATTAGAAGTGAATATGACTCTCCTACACATGATTATAATAGTGGAAGAGACACAGCATGGACATTTTATAATCATGTAACGTTTGCCTTAAAAAAAGCTCATCCAAGACATTGGTTACAAAATAGCCAAGATTTTCATGATTTTATAATGACAGAAGTAGTTAGTTTATCAGTAAATGTAAATGCATTATATGATTTAAATAAATATAAAGTGGTTCAGGATACTGATTTTCAATTAGATAAGGTGGAATATAGCAATTTAAATATAAATGCTATTGAAATTGATGAGGATATTACTCCTAGTAAACTAATACATGATGTTTATATAGGAAATTAATGAAACTATTTTTCATTATTTTAATAGCCTATGGGTGTTTTTATGCTTGTTATAATAATAACATGGATTAAAACACCCATAATTAAAACATAAATAAGATGACAAAGGAAGAAAAAACCCTGCTATACGAAAGAGTATACAACTACAAATCAAAGAGTGATTATGGACTCATAGACACAGAGATAAAGGACATACTCAAGGACTACCCTAACTGTAACATGGAGAAATATAACTCCGCTATGTTTGGGAACACCTGTATGGTAGATGATAACAAGAATATAATTAACTACTACTGTGATGTGTATCCTGCTATATTATGTGGGATGGAGAATAGAGAGTTAACGATTGATGAATGGGACTGAGAGTAAACGAAACATTCTACTTGACATCTGCGCTCGTTTATCATGAAGTGCGCTCATTAATCATGAATCAAGGTAAGAAACACCCCTAAAATAGGGTTGTTAGTAACCACACACGAACTCACGGAATACGTGAACTCAAACAAATGCCTAAAATCTAAGAACTTGGTAAATGTTTGTTAAAAATAACAATTAACTAAAACAGAAGTAAGATGAAAGCAAAATTTGAATTTGATCTCACTCCGGGTGGTGAAGACCAGTACTATTACGCTATGTACTCTAGTGCACCCGCATTAACAGAAGTATATAGTGAGCTACGTGATTTACGTAGAGACTTAGAAAGAAGATATGAAGCTAATACCATTGACGCAGCAAGCTTGGTGAAGATGTTAGATGAAGTCCTTGATAAGTCTGGGATACATGAAGATTTGTACTCATGAAGAAAAAAATTGAGGGTTCAGAAGATGACTATCAAGACCAAGTAGATTTAGTGGGTAATATTCTACCCATATTGTATGAGGTGCTGGGTGAGGATCAGTCAGATGAAAGCAGAAAGACAAGGTTAGCACAGGTAAGAGCAGCTATAGGGACGGTATTATATAAACACTTTGCTGCATCAGTAGTTGCTGAAGCTTTAGGTTTACACAGAGACTCTATAACCCAATACAAAAAGAAACACCCCAAGAATATGACAGAGTGGAAGGGTTATGACAATATCTTTTTAATAGTAGAGTGTACCATTGACTCAACTATAAATATAGAAACAATCAAAACAAATATAGAAATATTATCTCGCAAAATACTTAAGCTAGAACAAACGAGACAGGAGTTAGAAAAAATAATTATTGAAAACGCTGTACTATGAATGAACAAGAGCTGCACACCTTACTAGAGGTACAGTATTTGGTTGGGAGAATTGATGAATTACAAACCAAAGCTATGCCTAATATTTCAAATCTTCACAAATCTAGAATGATAGATCAAAGAATTGAAAAGTATTATAATAAATTAAAAAAAACTAGTGAAATTGCATACCACATGTTTTCTGTAGAAAAGAAAAACAGAGATGTAGCAAAAGAAAAATCTAAGCTTAAAATGAAAAGCTTACTAGAGGAGTGTCTAACTCTTCTTCCTTCTGGACCCCTATATATTAAAGTAAAAGACGAAATAAAAAAGTTTTGAAAAAATTTATAGAATTTACATTAATATGGATTAGTCAAAACTTAGCTATTCCTTTTTGGATGGTTGGGCATATTCATCTTATGACAACTATCTATGAAGAAATTCATGAAATACTTTGTAGTATAGGGATGAATTTAATTGTTTTAATCGGATTTATTCTTGATTATAAAATACACATCACCAAAAAATAAAAAAAATTATGAAAGAAGATGATATAATACATATAAGTAACTGTGAACAGTTATATCCTATAACAACACAAGCTTTTAGAAAAATTCAAGAAGATCAATACATACTATTTTGTAAGAAACAAGTTGATTACGGTCCTGAAAATATATCTTTGGGTAAAGACCTGTCTATTATTACAAATAAACAATTTTCACAACAGGGCTTATGGTTTAGAATGAATGATAAAATATCTCGTATACGCAATCTATTATGGAATAATAAAAAAGCTAATAATGAATCTATTGAAGATTCATGGATTGATTTAGCAAACTACTCTATTATAGCATTGCTTGTTAATCAGAATAAATGGGGCAAATAAAAACGTTTAAATTTTTATTGTTACATTAATTGATCCAGCAATGGGTGCTGAAGCTGCATCTATTAAATGTATTTTAAAACTACTTGTAGTTTTTGCACTTACATAACTATTATTAGTTCCTGGTGCATCATCATTATACACCATTATTTGATAATTTAAATTAGTTGAAGATGCAGCCCAGGATACAGTCCATTCACCAGTAGCTGTATAAACTACAGTCACCGCACCAAAACGTCCATCAGTAGCGCCTCCACCAGATATTAAACCTGTAGTATCAGCTCTGAAAGCAACTTGTGTTAAAGGACTAGTTTTAGCATATGCAGCAAATAAAGAATTTAAAGTTGAGCGGAATACATCATGTGCACCTGTTGAATCACCCCATAATAACCAATCACTCCCTGCTGCGCCAACAGATAAAGGAGCTGATTCAACAATATTATCAGAACCTAAATAATCTACCCCAAAGTTAATTATATTAGGAGTTCCACTTGATAATGTCAAAGTGAGTCCTGTTCCTGTAAATTCAAAGTTTCCCGTCTCAGTAGTACTTCCTATTTTAATACTATTTACTACATTGGGTGATGATACCTCTACAGTTGTATTATTTACACCAGAAAACGCAAGAGAAATATTAGCTCCTGCTGTTAAAGATGCAATATTACCTGGGCTAGTTACTACATTACCCCATTTAATTTTTTTATTTATAGGAAGACCAGTTGGGTCATCTGTTACAAAAAATAAATCGTCTGAGGCCATTCCTGTAGCTAGATCTGTTAATGTAATTAAATCAATACCAACACTTGCTACACCAGATGTTGTATTAACAATAATACCTTTATAACGATCAGCTATACTAGCTTCTACACTTGTAATACCACCTGTTGCATCAATTGTTATTTGATTAGTTCCTGTATTAGTAAGGGTTATATTAGTACCTGCTTCTAAAATAATTACATCTGTTGATCCACTTGATGGAACTAGATTTATACCTACATTGCTGCCAACAGCGGAGCTATTTAAATCGTATGTGATATCACTATTACCCATAGCAATAATAAAGTCATCCATACGCATAGTAAAGGGCTCCATTTTAGGCGCATAACTAGAACCAGTATTTAAAGTACTGTGGCTTAGTCTACCAAACTCAATGTAATCATGAGTTGGCCTGAATGTGGTTTTTCTTTTTCCTAATTTTAGAAGTCCTATAACTTCTTGTACGAATATACTCATTGTTTAAATATATAAAGCAGCAATTGTTACTCCGGTTATTACTGGAAAAATCAATGCTATTTGCCCACTTGGACTATTAAAAGCATCTGTTTCAAATGGTCCTAAGAAACCTTCAGCTCCAGCTTCAAGTTTTATAATTGCAGAATTCTTGGTAAGATTTCCAAGTAGTGGATCTACAACAGTACTAATTACAGGTGTAACAGTACCAGTTACAGTTGCGGCTGAAGCATTTTTTACATGAAAAAATTGTATACCGGTATTAACAAGTGTGTCTCCATCACTTGATGCTGCTGCATAAGTTGCAACTAAACCAGTTTGAACAATTTTTTGTGCTGTCAATAATGCCATAACTATTAACTATTGGCTGCTTTATAAGCGTTTGCATATCCATTTTTAAAAGCAGCTGATTGTTCAGGCTCAGTTGCTCTTGTTGTTACCTGCCTAGCTTGAAATCCTTGCGCAGCTAATCTTTCTCTAGTAGCAGTTGCAGTTGCATTTTTTTTAGCTTGTATTTTTGCAGGAATAGCCGTTGGATCATAATATCCATTGGTTGTTTCTCTTTTAAATACTTCTCCTTGCATAGGAAATGATATACCTTTTTTAGATTTACCCATAATGTTTATTTATTAAGTAAATGAGAACCATCACAAGTCCCGTCAGAGTTTTGTGTTTGTCCACATTGACAGATTAATTTATTTTCCATAACTTTTATTTTCTTTCCCCATTTTTGCAAATTGAGATGTACTTTCATTAGCATCTCTTCTTTCAACAAGCGAAGCTTTTTGCTGATTTGTTAAAGATCCACCATTTTGCATCATAGATGGATACTCCATGGCACCACCGCCTTGCATCATTCCTAATAAACCTGTAGTAAGATTTCCGTCTCCTACTCCTCTGGTACTGTTGTAATTTTTATCTTTTCCCATGTTTTCTTTTTTTATGTCCTATATATATAAAATAAGGAATTATTTCCTATTTTCCGCACTTGTTCCATAATAATATGCAAAGATGTTACTTATCACTACACCTTCAATCATACCCATTAGATGAACAAATAAATCATTGTCTGATACACTGGGTATATATACCACTGCGTATATTGTAAAAATAAACGAAAATAACCCAGTTAAACCGGTTAACAGCATCATCCAATCTTGTTTATCAGTCTTTGCTATTTCAACCTCTCTATTTCTTGCAGAGTCTCTATCAGCTACTTCTAAAGCATATAACTCTTTTATGTAATTTTGTGCCTGAGCTTTGTCTTCTGAGCTCATATTTAAATCTTTATCAATAAGATTTTTTACAATACCTAAAAGACCCGCATCAGGCAACAGATCTCCAGCAATATTAATAATATTTGGGGCCGCCTTATTTAAAAATTGACCCAGCTTGGTGTCTTTAAACTTTTTTTTTTGATTAGACATATTTTTATACTTGAGTTGTTGTTAAATTACCAACATTATCTACCACAAGTTCCCAAACTGTATTATCTGGTGCAGTAAGACGCACGGATGTAGCATAATTAAAAACTATTTCATCAGTTGTTGTAGTTACATTTAAACCTGGCGTAGTTAAAGACTTAAAATTTAATGTTTCACCAACCTTATCTTTATATACACCAATACCTGTACCTACATTAGCCGCTGTATTTGGTTCACCTGTTGTAGTTATTTCTACATAATCAGCATCAGATGATTGTGCAAGAGTTAGATTAGAACTTAAAGATTTTAATGATCTAAAGTAATTTGTGCAAACATTAGTTGTTGTGTCTATAACTTGTTTTTGAAATACTTGTCCAGTCCCAGCAGCAGGAGTTACTGGTGTATTTGCATTTCCACAAAAAGCCGGTGAAATTTTAAGATCTTTTACCCTAATTACTTTAACTGTCTTATAAGGTATAGGAGATGCAATACCTGTCATAACAGGCTCTTCATTTACGCCTAATACAATTACATCATCCGGATTTGCAGATGAAGCAAATATCCCGCGTCTTATTAAACTTAATATGTCAGTTAATATGGTCATTATTTCTTTTTACTGAAAACATGAGCTGATGGATCGCCACCGTTCATAAACTTTGGGTTTTTACTTTTACCCTTGGGTGGCCCAGAATGAGTCCAACCACCAAGTTTATATTCTTGCATAGATTCATTTCCCAAACTATCTTTTACATTTCTCAGAGCATCACCCCCCTTACGCATCTTTTCTACCATGGACGTATATAAAATATCTTCCATTTCACCACCTTGCTTAATCAAAAGCTTAGCCTTTTGCTTAGTAAGTTTTTGTTGTTGTAAGCCTTGTTTTTGCATAATGTTTTTTTTAAAAGTCTAATGTTAAAGTTACTATTAATAAGTAAATTGTTATAGTATGGTATTCAAAATTTGAATCGGGCTTCATTGTTTCAATGCCAAGCGCAAATCTATTATGAGGCCAATGAAACGCTATTTGTAATTGCCAATCCATTACCTACCTTGTCCTTTATATACTTTTTTATAATTTACACTTCCTTTATGAGAAGATGTTTTGGTTTTACTATGTATGCCTTTTCTATTTATAGTAGCATTAGGCACTATAGTTGTTGAAGATTTATTAGACATATTAGTTATTTTTTACCTTTAATTGCTTTTTTAACAGCTTTAACTCTTGACTTTGTTTCTTTAACTGCTGCTATAGTTTTTTCATCAACAGTAGTTTTAGACCATAAATAAACCCAAATATCTTGAAGGCTACATGTCCATAATAAACAGAAAAATTTCTTTATCATAATTTTAATTATTTATTCGTATATATATAATATACAAATTTTAATTAAATTTTACAAATTTAAAGATCCTTACTTGCTTTTAAGCCTCTCATTTTCTTTTTCTAAAAAGCCCACTTTAACATGCAAGCTACTTACTTCTTTTGTTAAAGATAAAATTTGACTTCTCATCATATCTTTTTCATCTGCGCTATCTGCTAATAAGTGCTCTAGCCTTTTCACACGCTCTCTCAGGTCATCTCTATACATATTCTGATCATTTCTATCTTGAGATTCTAATTCTGTCTTTTGATTTAGCTTAACCTCATAAAACCGCCAGGCCCCTGCAGAAAATAAAACAGTAATAATAGTTATTACTATAGTTGTAAAGTTATCGTAAGGTGTCATAAATTATAAATTTTCTTTATTATGATAAAACTTATTGGTCATTGTTATTAAATTTATTAAAGACATAAATAAAGGTAAAAACCAAAACCAAAGTGCGGGCTCTATCATTAAATTACTAAGAAATAATGAAAGTAAAACAATTAAAGAAAATAAAAATGAGCTAAACGCCAATGTTTTTCTAACTCTTAATGTAGATGAACAAGATGATTTAATCATGGCTACACCAATTAACATGCTAGGAATAACTAGCAATGCTGAAAAATGGAATTTAAATGACCAAATTATAGGAAAAAAAATTGTCCAAATTATACCCAGACAAATTTCTAATGGCTCAGAATCATAATATTTAAATATATTATTTAGTCTTGCTAGCATGAAACATAAATATAATAGTACATTTGTTACTGTCCTGTACCAATATAATATACAAAAACTTTAAAGATGAAAAAAGTAAACCCGTTGATTTTTAAAAATAAATTTAATATAGAGTTTCTTCCCACAGAGACTTTACTAGGTATTAGAATGATTAATTGTGAAATTCTTTGTGAAGATGATCTTTATAGACCAGTAATTGGAATAGAGATAGGTTTTATATTTTTTAATATTGCTTATATAAAAATGAGAACATAAGCTTCTTGTTCTGACTAATTTTCCTTAAATTGTTAATAGCTGCATTTCTTTTTAAAAGGGTGCAGTTTTTTTTACCAAGCAAAAAATTTAATTAATGAATAAAAATATATTTCTTCCCAGAGTTAATATTTTACCGTATGAATATCCCCAACTTTTAGCATATAAAGATGCCATTAGACACTCTTATTGGATTGATACTGAGTTTAATTTTACTGAAGATATTCAAGACTTTAAAGTAACTATTACTCCTAAAGAGCGTGATATTATTAAAAAAACAATGTTGGCCATTGCGCAGATAGAAGTTAATGTTAAGACTTTTTGGGCTGATATGTATAAGCGAATGCCTATTACTGAAATAGGAGATGTAGGAATGACTTTTGCTGAATCTGAAGTTAGACATAAAGATGCTTATGCAAGACTACTTAGAATATTAGGTCTTGAAAAAGAATTTCAAACTGTAGTGAATGTTCCTGCAATTGATGGAAGAATTAAATATTTAAAAAAGTATTTGGATGGTACACGCTCAAGAGATGATAAGATGTATACTAAATCAGTATTACTGTTTTCATTATTTATTGAGCATGTTAGTTTGTTTAGCCAGTTTTTAATTATGATGTCTTTTAATAAAGAGAAAAATTTATTTAAGGGAATATCAAATGTGGTTGAGGCAACATCTAAAGAAGAAGAGATACACGGAAACTTCGGGATTGAAATAATTAATATTATAAAGAAAGAAAATCCTGATTGGTTTGATGAAGAATTTAGAAGCCTTATTTATAGTGCATGTAAGAAAGCGTATGTTGCTGAATGCAGTATATTAGATTGGATCTTTGAAAAAGGTGAGCTTGATTTTTTACCTATAGAAACCATAAAGCACTTTATCAAGAACAGGTTTAATAACTCTCTTAAAAGTATAGGTATGACAGAGATATTTGAAATTGATTTAAATATACTTGAAACTACTAAATGGTTTGATATAGAGATTACAGCAACCAAGGAGGGAGACTTCTTTTACAAAAAGAGTGTGGATTATAACAAAAAAAGCAAGAGCATAACTGAAGACGATCTCTTTTAATAAAACTAACATGGAATATAAAAAATATTATTGGCTGAATGAAGATAGCAGAACCTTCTTATCAAGGGGGTATATAACTGAGTCTCCAGAACAAAGAATAAAAGATATTGCTACTATAGCAGAAAAATATTTAAAGGTGGATGGGTTTGCTTTAAAGTTTGAAGACTATATGGCACGTGGATTTTACTCTTTATCTACTCCTGTTTGGATTAATTTTGGTAAAGCAAAAGGATTACCAATCAGTTGCTATGGAAGTAATGTAGATGACTCATTAAATAGTATACTTAATGCAGGTCGTGAAATTGGTTTAATGTCTAAGTATGGAGGGGGTACAAGCGCCTTTCTTGGTAACATTAGACCAAGAGGAACTGAAATTTCTACAGGAGGCCATGCAGATGGTCCAGTTCACTATGCTAAAATTTATGATACTGTTGTAGATGTATGTAAACAATCTGAAGCTAGGCGTGGAGCTTGTGCAGTTTACTTACCTGTTGAGCATAATGATATTTTAGAATTTTTAGATATAGGTACAGAAGGTAATCCAATTCAAAATCTTCAATATGGCATTACAGTTGGTGATGCTTGGCTAGAGGAGATGAAAGCTGGAGATAAGCCTAAACGTAAAATATGGGCTAAGATTATACAAAATAGAAGTGAGTTTGGTTTTCCTTATATAATGTTTAAGGATAACTCTAATAATAATTCACCCTATAAAGAGTTGGGGTTAGAGATAACAGCATCCAATTTGTGTTCTGAAATTCAATTGCCAACAGACAGCTTTAATAGTTTTGTTTGTTGTTTAGGATCTATAAACTTATTGCACTGGAATGAAATTAAAAATACTGATGCTATTGAAACATATACATTATTTTTAAATGCGGTGATGGATGAGTTTATTCAAAAATCTGAACATCTTCCAGGTATGGCAAGAGCCTATAGATTTGCTAAACAACATAGAGCAATTGGGGTGGGTGTTATGGGATATCATTCTTTATTTCAATCTGAGTTAATTGAATTTGACTCACTACAAGCTAAAGGATTAAATAATGAAATTTTCAAAACACTTAAGGAAAAAACTGAAGAAGGATCTAAATGGCTACATAATCATAGAGAAGTGAGATGTATCAGAGAGGGATACGCAAATACAACAATGATTGCCATTGCCCCAACTAAATCTAGTTCGTTCATTCACGGAGCTGTGAGTATGGGAATAGAGCCTATAAAGTCTAATTACTTCATCAAAGATCTTGCTAAGTCTAAGACAGTATATAAAAATCCTTTTTTAGAAGCTGAATTAGAAAAGTATGAAATAAATAATAGTAGTACTTGGGACTCTATCTTAAAAAAAGACGGGTCAGTTCAACATTTAGATTTTCCTACAAGAGCAGTATTCAAGTCTTTTGTGGAGATATCTCCAAAAGAGATTGTACTGCAAGCAGCGCAAAGACAAAAATACATTGATCAATCGCAGTCATTAAATTTAATGATTGATCCTTCTGTATCAGCTAAAGATATTAATAAGCTATATCTATATGCTCATGAGGAAGGGATTAAAACTTTATACTACCAGTTTAGTAAAAGCAGTGCACAGGATTTTGCACGAAATATTTTAGAATGCGTTAGCTGTGAAGCCTAAATAAAAGAACCCCCGGCAATTACACCGGGGGTTTTTATTAGTATTTAATACTGTATTCTTGCTCTTTAATTAAGTTATCCCATTTTTGGATAGTATATAAAATAGGAATGGCATCTTTCCATTCTTTAGCTAATTTAAGCTCTCCTTTTCTAGGTTTGTTTTGATAAACATAATCTGAATTAGCATAAAATTCACGTTCGCTTTGGGTTATCCACCCATAGGGTGTCCATATAGTTGTTGTTATTGCCTCAGTCAATTCACCTAAAGTTTTAGTGGTGGCTATAGGACTATCTATCATTCCAAATAATTGTTCCCATCCCGAAGGAGATATAGGTACAAAAGCAACAAGTTCCAGATAAGTTCTGCTACCTTGTTTTTTCAAGGCATGTTTAAGTTTAATTGTTACATCGCTATCATCATCGTCTCCTGTAAGTATCTGATCAAAAATCATATTAAAAGCCATAACAGATAATATAATACCCGCCTCACCCAAAGTTCTATAGACACCCAATATTTTATTCATAGCATACTGATCTCTATTGCCTCCCTGACCAGTAAACCCCTGTTCTTTTAGAAATTCTTCTTTATATTTTGAAAAATCACGGTTGCCTAGAAAAATTTGTTGTTTAACATATGCTATAAATTTCCAAAAAGATCTATATCTCCCTTCTATGTGACCAAGATTTTCATCAAAGTATTCTCTTTGAAATCTAGATCTTATTGCAGGGGCCACCCATTTTTTAAATTGTGCGGCTAAATTTCCAAGCACATAACTTTGCAAAACCATTTTGTCTTCTTTTGCATAGTTACCATGAATTTGCTTATTGACTTCTCTTATTTCATTTCTAAATTCATATCTAAAATTATCATCAAGAGTTTTTCTAGTCCCATCTCTTTTAATTACAGTGTCATAACCTGGCTGTATTTCAAGTTCATGAGTTTCAGAATTATAATTGTATGCATCATATAAAGACATAGATTCCCCAGTACTAGAATTTTCAACCATTGTATCCATTAGCATTGCAATTCCAACTCTAGTTTGAACATTATACTCTGCCGCATCTTGAAGAACATAACCCCACTCAGTAAATCTTTGCCATATGCTTTTACCATCTTTATCTCTTCCAGACTCTCTTATGTCTGTTGAGTCATCCATCATTCTAAATAAATCAACAAAAGCTTCATATTTATTATTAGCTAAATCTGGATCATAAGTTGAAGCTTTAATTCCGGCCTTACCTAAAGTAGCTATATCAGCTATATCAATTGCGGCTGATCCAAGTCTTTGAAAAATACCACTTTGAAGCGCCTGTAAATTATATTCTTTACCTGCTCTTAAAAAGTTTTTCTTAGAAAAATATCTTGATCCTAGCATCTCAATATTATTATTAAGCCTACCCATTACATAGTTATTAAAGTTGCCCAATGGATTAAATGCTACATATGTAAGAGAAGATGCTTGAATTAAACCATCAGCTATTTTATTAGCCGCACCTTTTGTAACAAGCTCATTATCATAGAAAATCATTGACATGAATTTTCTTGCTCTTTTTATAACGTTGGAATCACCTTTATTTTCTTTTGTATATCCCACTTTTTTTAAAGTACCATCAACAGCACGTCCAAAAAGAGTGGTGCTTGTAGATGGAGAAGGGCTATATGTTCTATTTTCAATAACTTTTACAAATGCAGAAAGTGTATCTTCAATTTCACCCATTACTTCATAGTGCTCTGCCATTCGACTAAATTGAATTAAACTTGTCACCATGTTTGTACTTACCTCTCCCAATGAAGGTTGTGATTTTAGTTTAGCACGAGTGGCATTTAATACAGAATAGTCTTCATCATATTTATTTTTTCCTATTTTTCCAGCTTTATAGTCATCTTTTAATACTGAAATTTGAGCATCTATTTTTTCAAGTGCTTCATTAACTCTAACTGATCCTGTAAAATATACTGGTAAACTATTTACAAAATTTCCCTGTTCATTTAATTGTACATTTTTTTCTATCGCTGTTTCTTGTGTCAAGTTATTCCAACTTCTAACTGTGTTGGCATACATTCTATTAAATACAGATCCTTCTTGTTTTAATTCACCAATTATATCACTTTTAACCAAAGGAACTCGTCCTGCCATTTGATTTTTAGTCTGTGCAGGTAGTTTATTTAAAAGGTCATTTTCATAATATCTTACAAACAACTCATAGAATTCTCTTTGAGCCATGGTTAATGCATCAGTTTTAGAAGGATCATATAAGGCTTTATAATTTTCACTACGCATATCTACACCATCTCCAGAAAATTCTCTTGCTACTATATAATTATCTTTAACAGCTCTAAATGTTTCATTTCTTTGAATTTGTCCCGTGGGTTCTCCATTAATTCTAATTGCTCTTGTGTATCCATTGAAATTATAGTATTTAGCTTGATATTGAGCAAAATCAGCATCTGATACATTCCTTTTTCTAAGCCATTGACCATATTTATCCTTTCCACCAACCCATACTTCAAATCTATTTCTTGCATCTTTAAATTCTTGATTATAAGCGTGATACATCCCATCAATATAATCACCATTATCATCTGTTCTTTCACCTCTCAAAAAGTCAGAGTAAGCTCTTTTCTTATTAGCAAGATCAATATTATAATCAATATCTTCTTGTTTAGCATTTTCTAAATTTAAAATATCTCTATACTCATAAGGTGTACCATTAGAATCACTTAATTCAGACCTTATGTCTTGAGCCATTTGATAATACTTTTGACCTATAGGCTTAGTATAAAAACCAGTAAAATTACCAGCATCATCATACTCCAGCATAAAATCAAAAATTTTATTCTTATCAGAAGAAGCAGATAATTTAAGTAATTTACCACCTGATTTTCTAATTGCAGCTTCTCTATAATTTATTTTATCTAATAAAATTTGCTTTTGTACTTTATAAATTTTATCCATAACAGCTAGCAATGTATCTGGTTGCGTAGCCATATCTTTTGTAAGAAGTTCTGCTGTATCTATATCAGTACCTTCAACTATTAATTTTTTTAAATCGTCTTCTGTATATAAACTATTTTCAGCACCAAAGTTTTTATTTGATCTCAATCTTATTTGCTCAAGCACAAAATCTGAAACAGCTTCATTTATAATACCATCAGTTTTAGTAGTTCCTATAAGTTTATTAACTTCAATTTGCATTTGAAGAACTAAAGATCTTTGTGTTGCATTAATTTCTGAAGATTCAGATATAGCATAAAGACTTTCATAAGTGCTTAAAAATCTTTCAAAATTTAATACATAAGTAATATATTCTCGTTTTGTAACATTATTAGGATCAGATACATAATCTTTAAATTCTCTAATTTCTCTTAGACCATATCTTAACATGGCAGTATAAGTTCGAGATGTGGCATTTGATCCAGCTCCTAAATTTATACTAATAAGAGCCACTGCTTTAGCTATTTCATTACGAGTGAGTTCTGCACCTTGTTTTAAAAATATTTTGCTATTGATATTATCCATAGCAGCTTGTTTAGCTACTAACCCTTGAGCAAAGCCCTCAAGAGCACCAAATATTGTATTATATTCAGGATACTCTATTTTTTCATTTGGCTCATCAGTATCTACACTTTCATCTTCTTTACCTACATAAAGCTGATTAGGATCATCTTTAGTTTTTGCATCTAACTTTTGCTTATTTAAATTATCTTTACTTGCGGGAATTAATTTATCAATCTTATCTCTTTCTTGAGATTCAGGATGCTGGTATACTCCATCTATAGTAAGCTCACCATTAAATTTTTGATTTTTACCTTTTCCTGTAATACCTGCTACAATATGAAATGTAGCGGCACCATTATCTCCATCTTGAACAGTATATCCCATGTTTTCAAACATGCGCTTATACATATTTACTTGTAGGTTATGCTGACCTGCAGTAGAAAGTTTATCTACTCCGGCTTGTTTTAATAAACTATCCTCTGGTAATGTCCATTCTCTACTTTCATACGATGTGCTCTCTTCTCTTGATGGTATGCTATTGACTAATCTATCTTTTACAGATTTAGCAAGAATAGAATTTTTGCTAGTTTTTAAATCAATAATTTTAATTTTACCATTAGGATCAATTATAACTAAATCAGCAGTTCCTGCAAGTTTAGTTGCTTCATCAAATACAACTACTTGAGAAATAGCTACTGAACCCACTGGTTTTAAAATGCTTAAGCTTTCTCTCAGTCTTTCATACATTTCTGTTGACTGTTCTAGATTTAAAACTTTCATTTTATCTACAACTGACTCAACTGACTCAAAAGAAACTAAAGCATCTAATAAAGCATCAACATCATTTCCAATATCTAAGTTTAATTGAACTTCCTCTTGATTTTTTAATGTGCCTTTAATTGCAGTAGTAACAGATGTATATTGTTCGCCCGTTGTAATATTATAATATGTATGATCTTTTTCATTTAACACCACAATATCACCGCTGCCATCAGCAAAATTGATATTAGCAGATAAAGATTCAACTTGTTCCTTAGAAGTAGTTGCAACATGAAACATCCGCTTAATAATCTCTGCTTGAAGACCATTGGATTGATCTAATACTCCATCAACTATTTTTTGTTTTTCTGGAGTTAAGGAATATCTAACTTTACCATTAGCATTATTTTCTAATATAAATTCAATTCCCGCTGTATTTAATAGTTTTGCTAAACTGCTAAATGTAGTATTACTATTGATTGCAGTTACTGGCATTTCTTTGCCAGTTATGTATTGATGTAAATCTTTTATTACATCCATAAACCAAGCCAATGCATCTTGAATCCTATTTAAAAATGACTTTGTAGGCTTAGTCTCATATTCATTTTTAAAATGTCTGGTTAAAGCTTGAGTTACTATTTCAAGATCTCTTTCTAATTGAGTAAAGTTTCTTTTTTTATTGTAGGCATTATTAATTTCCTGAACCATTTCGGGAAAGTTTATTTTAGCCTCGGCAAGTAAACTATTAAATAATTCTGGATTATCCACATTGATTGCATCAATAAAAGGGTGAAGCATCTCCTCAATTGCAGTTTCATCTGTTACTCTTCCATCTATTAAGTAAGCTGTACCGTCTACATAAAAAGAATTAACTTCTGAAAAATTGGCTGTTGTTTTTTTCCATTGAGGAATTGTTTCATAAAGAGTTTCAGCTTCTGAAATAGATAATAACTTTACTTTAATTTGAGGAAACATTTTTGCTAAGTGCCCAACTACAGCTCTTGACCTATTGGTATCCCAAGATCTAGACTTTTGAAGCAAATCTTTAGGTGTGAAAATATCATTTTTAATTTCAACCTTATAACTTTTTGGAGTCCTGGTTATTTTTACTGAGTCAAGAGGAATATTATTTATTTCTAAATATCTTATTAATCTATTATAGTTATTATTTAGAAATGTTTCATCATACCTAAATGTCTCTGGATTAGAATTATTAATAAAGTAAACATTTTGATATTTATGAATTATTTTTTCTCTTCCTAAATTATTAAGTACACTTTCTCCAAAGGACTTTTGTTTAAGAGCAAAAGCTACTTTATTAGTTTTAATAAATTCACTGGCTTCAAAAACAGTGGGAAACACATCTGTATTATTTGCGTCTTGCCAGGTATTAATAATATTATTAGTAGATAACTCAGTACCATAAACATCTTGTAATGCTTTATACTCTGCTGTATTTTTATTTGGACATCTTGCCATAACTATTATATCTTATTATTTTTTGATTTACAAACAACCCAAAGACTCAATAAACTCTTCTTCAGATGTATAGATACCATCTTTATATGCATCTACCATATCTTCCAAAGATAATATTTTTTGTGCTCTTAGCTTAGCTTTAAATTCAGGATCACCTTGTATTTTATCATCCCAAAAATTAGTTAATGTAGTATACTGATTATCAAGTGCTAACGTTAAATCTAAAAGAAGCTGACCCTCTAATGGTGTAACAGACTCTTCTGCTTCTGATAATTCACTTTCAACCTCACTAGTTTGTTGTGCTGATGTATCTGAAATAGCTTGTTCAAATAAACTAAGAATAGCTATTCTATTACCATTATTTTCAGCCCACTGCATAAGTTTTCCTGTTGTAGCAGATATTATTTGATTTTTATTATTTACTACATAATCAGAACCTTTATACCTAATTGCTTTAGCACGTCCTTCTTTTACAGCAAGATTTGCATATATTTTATTTCTATCAATGCTATCTTCTTTAAATACTTCTTGGTTGTTTTGGTTGTAAATTTTATTTCCTACAATGGTATAAGTTTGTTTTGTTTTACCTTTTGGTGTATAAGAAATAGTTCTGTTATTTGCAACCTCACTAGTTTGTTGTGTTGGTTTACCAAAATTAAATCCTATTGATTCAAGTACTTTTTTCTTTGCTTTTTCTTTTGAGTATTTTACTATATCACTATGCAAAGCTTCTAGTATTTCAGATTTAGTACCCGCAGTCCCACCAAAAAAAGATGATAGAGGAAATGACTTTTTAGAATTATTATCTATGACTTGCCATCCTCCTTTATTTTGATAACCATTAGTAATTTCCCACACAAACAAATCAACATTTGGCTGACCTTCTATTACAATAGCTGTTCCTTTAACTTCTTGTTCGCTAGCCAAAGTAAAGGTTTCTAACTTGCCTTTCTTAAAGCTTAAATCTTCTTCTTTAATTTCTTTAACCTCACTAGTTTGTGATGCAGGTTGAGCACCTAACAAACCTAATAAACCAGCAGCAGATACAGCATTTTCTTCTGTGCCCACTACTTCTATATCTTCTTGATTGATATCTGCTATATTTATACCATCAATTAATACTTCTCCATTTTTAGCTTCTACATTTGCATTTTGATCTGACAAAACTTGTTCTTTTTGTGTAGTAGTTGTTGGAGTACTCTCAGGATTAACAGTATCAGACTCATCAGACATTATATTTTTATTTTTAACGTACTGTCTAACCTCTTTATAAGTTGGTCTTTCACCAAACATAAAACCTATTGCATTTTGCTGATTAGATCCCATAGTATCTACCTCAACATATAACTCGCTAGTATCTGCAGAAGATGACGCATCTTCTTCAACCTGGTTAGATTCCCATTTATATGTAACATAGATTGTATTACCCATCAAGTTATCAAATCCAATTCTAAAAAATCTAGGTGTTTCTGTCGGTGCAGTAAGTGTTTTATTTTTTCTATTTAATACTATACCTTCTGGTAATTTACTTATTTCAGAAACGGTATATGTCTTTAATAAAGAGTTATTAATATTAGACAGTGCATACCCATCTATAAATTCATTTTGAAGCTCCTGAAATGTTAAACCAAATGTAGCCATCATCTTTTCGTCTGAAGTCTTATCTAAGGGATTGTAGCCTCTTAAAGATTGATTTGCTGTCTCAATTTGAACTAAGTAATCTTCCATTGTAAATGGACTAATGGCACTTAATAATGTGTTATAACTCATTTGCAGACCATCTTTTACCATTATATAATTAATAATAGATAATGCATCATCTTTAGTTTCAGCTGTACCATAAATTTGAGCAAAAGCAGTTTGAAGGTCAACTTGCTGTAGTTGGTTTAAACTTAAAAATGTATTTGCATTAGCTAGATTTAATCCAGATTGATTACTCGCATCTTCTGAATTTAATACATTAACAAAAGATTCTAGAAAATAATTATCTTTCATATCTACCCGTTCCCTAAGATTATTAATTACTTTAATAATTGAATTATTTACCTCATCAGATGACGCGGGATATAGAAATTTATTATTTAGGTTAGCAATAGATTGAGAATTATTATTTAATTTATTATGTTGATATGCTTTAATAGTAATATAAGATAATAAATCTCTTGATACTTTAGCAAGTGCCTCATCATTAAACTCTAGATTATTTTGATCTATATTACCTAATGTTTTATTTAATATTGTTTGAAAATTATTACTCGCTGATAAAAATGTTACTGGTAATATTTCATTAGTTATTTGTTTAAATATTTCAACATATTTGGATTGCCATGTGTCACTTTCATATATACTAGACAAATCCATCATAGCTGTTTCATCAAGCAAAGCATTTATATCACCTTTCTTTTTATTTACAGATGCAATATTTTGACCTAATCCAGTTGTAAGATTAGAAACAGATCTCATTTTTCCTGTGAATTCTTGTATTTTAACTCCTTCAGCTAATAAATTTAAAATAGTATATTTTTCTACATTTGTAATTTCATCTGATTTATCTATGGCCTTCAATAATAAATCATTGTTTATATTAGAAAGAGTTATTGATTCATCTGGATTGAGAATTAGCATTTCATTATCAATTAATGTCCTAACTCCAGGGTCTGTTTTTTCTTTTTTATTTAATGCTTCTGTATAAATATCTTGTACAAACGGTATATTAATTAATAGTAGTGAGGTTCTAATTGGTACACCCAATGAGGTTAGGTTAGCCACTAAACCTAAAGCTGATCTATTAAGCCCCAATTTAGCAACGAGCCTTTCTTTAGCATTATCTGTTGCCATAGTAATAAGAGAAGATATTATATCTTGTTTTCTTAAACCTATAGTTCCATCTGCCATTTTTTCTCTTAAAACACCAAAGTCATTATATATAACACCATCAATCTTTATAATGGGGCCATCCTTTTTAATAATAACCCCGTACTCAGTTAACAAGCTTAAATTTACATTGGGAGATACAATTGCTCCAATTGCTGCTCCCTTGTTACTTGTGAATGCTTTAACCTTACCTAATAGATTATTTATATCTATATTATCTTCCTGATTTTTCAATTCAAATAATCTTGATATAGATACTAAATATTCAAGCTCATCCTGAAGGATATCTAAACTTGCAGATTGATATGAAATAGGCAACTCATTTCCAACTTTATCTTCAGTAACACCTGTGTTTCCCATCAATGCATATTTATAATCTAAAATTGCATTGTTTGCTGGGGCTTCATACGGTTCTCTATAATTTTTTCTATACTCTACATATTGTTTTTTAGTTATAGGTAAACCCAACATTTGAAGTGCCTTAATAGATTCTTCAGAAAAACCAGCATCTGTTGCTATATTTAATTCTGCATCTGTAACGCTATTTTGTATTCTTGCAGACTGACTATCCTGATTATATAATTGATATGCTTCATTATAAATTGAACCAGTTTGTGTTACTTTTTTATTTACATAATTTAAATAGTCATCATATCTAGCTTTATCATTTTGACCTTTTCCATACTCATAAAATTTACCTTTATAAGTGTAGAACTCTTTAATTTGTGCATAAATTTTATCAATATCAAAGTCAGCACCTGATATTTCTATTAGCTCCTGAGCAAACATTGCCGATGAACCATAAAATACAGGTAAAAAATCTACAAGCTTTATATTAACAGTAGAGTGATTATCTTGAGATGGAATACGAATACCAAACATCTTAGATATTACTTCGGGCATTGACATTGTTCCATTTTCTACTAAGTCCATTACACTTTGAAAATGTGCAGGCATAAGCATTTCAGTATACCTTTCACCTGTAAAGTTCCCCTTGCTGTCATATTCTTTTACATTAGATCTTAAACGATCAATAATAACAACCCCCTCTTTTGGAATCTCTCTGCCCAATAAATTATCAAACTCTACAATCTCAGGCTTATTAGATAATTTATTCCATTGATTTTCTCTTATAATTTCTGATCTATCTGGAATTCCTTCTTTATTTATAGAATAAACTCTTCTATAAACATTCATCCCATAATCTGATACTAATGCCAAAGAATGACCGGGTTGTTTTTCTGCTAAACTACCCTTACTTAAATAACTTAAAAATAATTGCTCAAATTTATTTATAGTAATAGGGTTATTTAAATCATATTTTTGCTCACCATCTATAGTAGAAAAGTATTCTAACAAATTACTACTAGCTTGAGAAGCTTTTAAACCTTCTTGAGCATATCTTAAAAAGGCCATCAGATTGGGAGTTAATTTTCCCTGATCCTTAGAGATTGCCAATTCATTCATGGCACTATCAAAAGTAAAAATAAGATTTCTTTTATTTTTATATTTTAATTCTACTCTTGTTGATGTAGCAAGATTATATGCTTTTCTAATTTGACCAACTGTCATATTTAAAGCTGGTACAAATATTGAATCTTTTTGTTCAGAAGTAACTAAAGCTTTAATTTGTGTAGGATCAACAATCTCTAATTTGTTAGATGGTTGTTCTAATTGTAAACCCATATTTTTTGCTGATAGAGTTGTATAATCACTCTCACCAAATATTTTTTGCTCACTAACCTCTTCTAGAGTTTTTACTTTTTGCTTAAGCATTTTTAATGCAGACAAAGGAGCTGCTATACCAAGAGTATTTTTTCCGGGTAAAGATTCAACACCTTCAAGTTTTACTCTAAGATCATGTAACTCTTTAACATTTTCTTTAGGTTCCCATGTTATTGTACCATCTTCTGCCATTACTTTATTAGAAGTAAGCTGGGGTGTTAATACAAACGCAGACATTTTTATAAATGTAGCGCCATCAAAGTATACAAGCTTTTTAGAGTTAAGCATTACACCTTCTTTTATATATCCATCCTGATTAAAAATTTCATCAGAAGTAATGTCTTCTCCTGCTTCTATTTTATTTAATAAATCAGCTTGCATTGGTGTAAGCTTACCAAAACCAAAATACATATATCTAAATGCTTTGGTAGTCATCCACATTTGAGCATCAGCCTTTTCAATAGAATTATCAGTTAATGCTGAAGTACCAATTGGCTCTTCTAGGGTCACTAAGCTTATATCTTCTACAGTATGATTAACACCCAGCTCAGGTGCAGTAATAGCACTATATGCACTTATAGTGGCAGCATTTTGTGCTTTTGCTCTTTTAATAGCGTCAACACCATTTTTTAAAGTAACCGCTTGATCACCCAATAATATTTCATTTATAGCTTGAGTATTAATCCAGTCATTAAAAAATATTTGTTTTAAATTATATTCTTCATCATACGTTAGATTCAAAAGATAAGCAGAAGCTTCTAAAGCCGGATTAGATTTAACACCCCCACTAATTAATCCTTCTCTAATCTTAATGCTTATTTCATCCTTTATATTTAGAGTTTCTAATTCAGCTTTAAACTCAGTAAACTGTGACTCTAATTTATTTCTGACTTCAGATTTAAGATCACCCATAGTCATATCAAGTTCACTTAATGCATCTTTTAAACTAAGAGCATCAGAACGTCTAGCAATTTCTTCCAGGCTTATTTTTAAAGATTGGCTTAATAATAACGATGAGTTATGTAAATCAAATGCTCTACCATTTTCAACATTATAACCCAATTTTATTTCTTCTGTTGCGGTATCTACATTTGATTCTCTTTTAATTCTTTCAAATTCTGTTTCTATACTAGTAATAAAAACATCTACCGTTTCATCTGTTAATACAATATCTCCTAAGCTGCCTTCTGCAAATTCTACAGTTCTAGTTACTGGCATATATATTAAGTCTCCTGTATTAGATGCTTCTAATACTCTTATTAAACTTGGTGATAATGCAACTTTTACTTTTTCATTTGTTATTGGATCAGTAAATTCAACATAGTCAACTTTATCAGATTTAGTATTAACAAGAGCTGTATAACTATTTATTAAATTTAATGCAAATTCTTGAGGTGTAAAGTTTCCATATGTAGATCTAGATGATACACCTGAAATATTCTCAGTAATTTCTTCTTCTGTAGAATTAAGTTCTCCAACAGCTGTACCTGCAATTCTTAAAATACGCTGTCTATTTTCATTAGACAATTGCATAAAAGCTTCACTATTTAAAAGATAATTATTCTTTAAATATGGATTTTCTTTTTTAATACGCTCTAATTCAGCAAGATCATTTAATTCTTCAATCCGCTTTAAATGATAGGTGGGTTTTTGATGTGCGTATACAAGATTACCCTCACTATTTTTAAATACTGATAAACCAATTGTTTCATCAAATGGGGCATTATTAGTTGCAAGAATTTTAATTTTAGAATTCATCCCATCTTCACCATCACTAAATATATCTTTCTTTTGTTGTATCAATGTGGTCATTGTCAAAATATCATTAGATAAAATGGGAGATTCATCAGAATGAACATTCATCAAAGCATTTTGCTTTTTTGTTTTGTTAGCTCTATTTGATGCAATACTAAATGCTATATATTGTCTACTAAGACGAATACCAGTAACCTCATAAATTTTTTCGGAATATTCTCTTGATATCTCAGATAATCTTACATCAGTAATTCTAGTATCAGAAACAGCAAGGTCTGATAAAAAATCAGATAAAACTGCTCTAGCTTGGGCCAAAAATACTGGATCAGTTTTAATTTTTTTATATGCATTATTCCATGCTTGAGACCACCTATCAATCTGAGAATTAATATCGTCTCTTTCAGCTGCTGAAAACACTATAACATTACCATTAGCATCTCTTTTAGTAAAAAGATAGTCAACCCTAAAGTTTTCAAATGACTTTATAATAGATTGAAATAATTGAGGATTTTTTAACTCAAGCGGTAAAGGGGTGTTCTCTATTAATGTCTCTTCTGTAATTCCAATATCTTGAAGTATTCTAGTAACTACAGCTCCTGTCTCCGCATTATCCTGTCCAAAGAAATACATTGTTTGCAACATCTTTCTTGGATCAGAAATATTTTTTACTGATTTTAATAAGCCATTGTAGACTTCTGTATAATTAACAGGTACAATTAATGGTTCCCCCTCAACTAATTCTGTATTACCAAAGAAATCTGTTTCTGATTTAGTCGTTGTTGCTATATAAGATCTAATTTGTTTTGGTGTTGAATTTAACCCACCAACTAAAGAAGCATCAACATTCCATTGATCAGCCCCTCTTAGCCCAATTGTATCTTCAAAATATTCTGTATTGTATTCTTCTTCAGCAATTTGATTATCTATAACATTTAATATATTATATACTTGAGATTTAATTCCATCTTCATAATAATTAAATGCTGATATTACATTACCCAACAAGCGCTTTTGAATATCAGTTTTATTATTATTTGTTTCATTTTCAGGATCATATAAATTATAGAAATCATCTATAACTTCTTCTAGTACATCCGCTCTATTTGTATTAGGATCTGTTATTTTAGAAGCTCTAGATAAATACATAGCAGCAATACTTCTAATTAAAGGATCAGCTATTGCACTATCTAAAAATAAATAACCTTGATTTGAACCATCTTCTACTTTTTCATATGGGACTAATGCATTAGCTTCTAATGTAACACCCGTAGTTAAAGTACTTGTAAACTGATTACTTGCTACAGATGCGGTTTGATATTTACCCGCATCAATATTTTCAAATAAAGTAAGAAGTTCATTTTTACTGTATGAATTAAATACTGATTTAATCCATTCTAATATCCTGGTAAATAAAGACTTAAGAGCAGGATCTGTTTTAGTTTGTTTAGGGTTTTGCTTAAACTCCTCAAACTTATCAGCCATATACTCCTCATAATATTCTTGCTCTAATCTTTCTTTGCTCATACTGCTGTATGTATCAGCAGAGTTTCTAAATTTTTGCAATTCTTGTTCAAAGTTTTTACCCTCAGCTCTTAGCTTAGCCCTCACTTCTTTTTTAGCAATAGCTAAATATTTTTTTATTTCTTCATCTGTAAGAAGCATTCTAAATATACCATGGAAAGCTTCATGATATCTAAATGGTGAATTAGCTCCTGTATATAATGTTCCTGAAATATCTAGTCCACCAGCCAAACCACTTAAGTTTAAAGCAAACGCCCCGACTCTTACTCCACCAGCTTTCATATTATTACCCAAAGTGGTAATATCTTCTATACTAATAAAGTCAGGAAGATTATTAGCAGCCCAACCCATAAATGCATCAATATTTTCAACATCTTGAGTTGTTAATGCTGGTACTATTTTATTAGCTTCATTACCTAATTGTTGTATTTTTTTAATTATACTTTGAAGCTCTTTACTATTTTTTATTGCTTTGCGTTTAGCGGCTCCTTTTTTACCTTCAATAAGTTTAGCTTGAAGATCATCTCTTTCTTTTTTAAGCTTATCTAAAGCAGAAAGATTCTCCACAGTCTCTACAGGAGCACCGCCTTTTAAAGAAAGTCTAAATTCTATTTCTGATAATCTAGCACTTCTAATTTCAATCTCACGACTAGTAAGCTCTTGACCTAAAGAAAGTTTAGTAGCTATCTGTTCAAAAATTAATTTTGGGAGATTTGCAAACTCATCTGCTTTATAAGCATCATATTCCTCTTGTTCTAAATCTTCCACTGTATCCTCTACCGGTAAACCTTGGTCTGCAGTTTCTTCTACTGGAGTAGTTGAATTAGTGTTTATTTGAGAAACGTTTCTTTGAGCTTGTATGTCTGCTGAATCTGCACTTAGTTGTATTTTAGAAATACCAACAACTTCCTGTACAGCATTAGTTGTTGTTTTCTCTAACAACTCAGCAACACTAACATCTCTTGAATAAGAGGCTCTAAAGTTTCCTTGTGATAATGTAAATCCAACTTTACTGCCCGCCTCTGGACTACTTACTGCAGTTGTTAGTACTTCAGATTTATTTGCTTGTGCTATTAAAAGATCAATTTTATCACTTACTGAAAGTTTAGTATCATTAAGTTCTTTCTTTGTTAATTTAAAATCCGTCCATTCTCCATCTTTAACAATGGATAATTGAACATTGCCATATTTATCTACCCCCAAGGATATACCAAGACCTGGATATGCAGAAATAAATAATTTGCTTTTAATATCATCATTAAACGCATCATTATATGTTGGGTTTTTTCCATCTTTATTTTTTGCTTGAGTTAATTGTGCCCTTTCAATTAGATCAACAAAAATTGGATCTAAATTATTAACAGCTAAAATTTCTGATTTTAAACTAACTAATCTATATGTGCCATCAGGTAAAAGTACAGCTGCTTTATAAGCATCAGTGCCACTTGTTAATTCATCAATTATACTTTGGCTAGTGAGAGCTTCTGTTACTCTATTAATCAAAGCCCTTCTTTCATCGCCTTCTAAATTGCTTCTTTCAACTACTATTCTTCCCGTTTTGCTATTTTCTAATTGAAAGATTAAATAGTTACCCAACTCATCAGCAGCACTGTGATCTAAATCTTCAAGTTTTCTAGCAGATGAATTATCATAAACAACATTGCCCAAAATAGAACTAAAAGATAACCCTTTGGATAATTGATTTTGCTGAATGGTTACTGGAGAACCTGGAGGATATAATCCCATTAACGCATCTAATTCAGATACTAGTAATGCATTTTTAGCCCAATTATTTTGTACTAATGCTAATGCTTCTTTTTTGCTTAATTTATTTTTTAATGCATCTGGGATGCTTATTAAATTTAAAGCTTGCTCTCTAGTCATAATGGTAGGATCAATCTGATTACCATTAACATCTGTCATTACATAGCTTTCATTAGGCATATAAGCAAATACACCATCTGCATTTTTGTTAGGTTGTAGTCCCCTCCCTTCTAAAAGACCATTAATTTTTTCCTGTACAATTGGATTAGATGATTTAATTCCAATTATATATTTGGATCTTGCACGTTGAATATATGGATTAGCTTCTTTTCCCGGTATAATATATTGAGACCCAAGAGTTCCTCCGTCAGGATCAATTGTAACAACAAACTCTAATGAATTAATATCATCTTGAGTTAAGATAGAAAGGATTGCATAATATCTTGTTTGTGCATCAGCCCAATTTTCACCATCATCAACATTTCTGGCACCATAGGGTGTAACGGGTTCTGTATAATCTAACCTAGAAACATTTTTTGATAATAC
>Ga0114918_10000475_pt1 | contig 34597 bp, 18 predicted proteins | sample LantaG_FD_87015 | JGI IMG/M metagenome (GOLD analysis project Ga0114918, IMG submission 87015) | Deep subsurface microbial communities from Baltic Sea to uncover new lineages of life (NeLLi) - Landsort_02402 metaG | ecosystem: Environmental > Aquatic > Marine > Oceanic > Sediment | place...
GCGAACCACGGGAGGTTGAAGTGCTTTGACACGAGCATGGCGGGGCGTTGATCTTCGTGCCACGCTGCGGCCAGCACGTGCCGGCCGACGGAATACAGCAGCGAGTCGACCTGCCAGTCGGTGTGCCGGGCGTTGGGCTTGTTGCCGGTGCGGCTGTGGGCGGCGGCAACGTGTTCGCGGAACTGCGACAGCCTCAGGAAGTAGCGCTCGTGTCCGAATTCCATCAGCCTGGCGAATCGGTCGTCGGCTGACGGGAAGCCCGGGCTGCGGTACAAGTCTTCAACGACCAGGCTGCACGCCGCCCAGTAGTCGCGCTGAATGCGGCAAAGGTAATACACGGGCATGCCGGTATCCAGCCGGCGGATGTCCAGCTTAAGGCTGCGTCCGCCGACGTCATACAGCGCGTTCTGGATGCTGTGTGCATCGGCCAGCGACACGCCTTCATCCTCGTATGAACCGGGAATCACGAATTTCTCGGTTAGCACGCGCGTCAGGCTTTCGATCTCCGCCTGGCCGCCGCCGAATTGTTCCAGGCGGCGGCGCTCGGCGTCGTAGGCGTTGAACCGATCGATCAGCGGTGCCAGACCAGCCTTCGTGCGGGCGCGCAAAGGTTGGCCGCTGTAATATGATTGCCAATACTGCATCTGGACCTCCCGGCTGAAAGCCTTCATCGCCGCGCGGTTATCTTGCGCCGTTCTCTGATGCACGACGCCACATACGCTCCGATTTTCCTCGCCACCGCGGTATAGTCCGCAAGGCTGTTTTTGGGCACTGGCACCACCTTGTCGAGAAGGCCTTCGAAGCCTGTTTCGCCGTCGAAGCCCACCGCCACGAGCGTGGTGTGAAGCTTGCCTGACTCGTTGCAGTTGTTCTCGAAGAAGGCGAGCACCTCGTCCTTGCCGCTCATTTCGGTGTTGAAGCTGCGGTTCCATTGGCAGTCCGAGATCAGGATGAGATATACCATCCTGCCCCGCGCTACACGGCGGGCTTCGTCCAGCATGAAAGCCAGCGACAACGCATCCGACTGAATGCCGGTGCCGGTTTGCGGAAGCGAAACGATAGCGCGAACCGCATCGGCCCGGCCGATCGCGGGCGTTTTCTGCGGATGATGAATCCAGCGGACCATCGGTGCAGCCACGGCGCCGCGCACCTGCCCGCTGTGATACAGCCCTGCCAGCACCTCCACGCCGCTGCGTGCGGTCGAACGCAGCCACGCGGCCGCCAGCACTCGCACAAGCTGCATCTGCTGCGCGTTAAGCGAGCCGCTTCCATCGCAGGCGATCAGCACCACGGGTCTGCCGCGGCGGTCGGCCTTCTCGCGCACGCGGTTGCGCTTGAAAACCACCGTCGAGCAATATGCCATTGCCAGCCGTGCCGGGTCGATCGAGCCGGTCGTGCGGAAACGTTCGGTTTCCACAACCTGCTCGACGTTCGGATACAGCGCCCGGCGCAGGACGTCTGCGATGGGCTGTGCCTCGTCGAGGAGCGCCTCGTACGCCGGCAGGTCGTCGGAAAGCTCAACCGGCTCGTCGAATATCTCGCCGCCGGCGATGCGGTCGCCGTTCAGCCGCAGGCTGACTTCGTGGCCGTCGGTGGGCGAGCCTTGCACCGGGCCTTGCGAGAAAGCGCCCGATTGCAGCATCTGCTCAACCAGGTCCGAACGAATGTCGTGCCAACTGCAAACCTGGCCCGATGCCTGCTTGATAGCGGCCGAGAACGCGGCAAGAGCCGTAGGGGCTTTCGCCAACTGTGCCTTCAGGATATCCGACTGCTTGAGCCGCAGAATCTTCAGCATCGTCTGTTCTTCGGGGCTTAGGGGCGGGGTTTGTTCACCCAGCAACGACGGCGGGTTCGGGCCGTTGAGCGGCGCGATCGATGCAGGCTTGTCGGGAGCCTGTTCGGGCGGGCCGGCGAATTTGAATTGCGTGGCTGCGTTTGCATCCGCAGTTTTCGGTGCTTCCGGCGCGCCTGTGGCGGGCGATGAAGCTTCGGCGGGCGGGTCGGGCAGATACTTCGCAAGCACGCTGCACAACGCACGCACCCATTCGCAACCCAGCGCCGCCAGCGAGCCTGTCGGCATCACCCGAAGCATCATCAGGTACTTCTCGCTTGCCAGCCGGAGTTCCGACAGTATCGCATGCGTCATGGGATGCACCTCTATCGCCGCTTGCATTTCTGCTTCGTCGCGTTCGAGGGGGTGGCTCGGCGCAACTGCCGGCGGCAGATGCGGCAGCACGTCGCCGTAGAGCACAACCGCTTCGACGATCTCCCTGAGCGTCGCGAACTTCAGGTTCTGCTGCGAGGCCGCAAACAAGCGGTAAAGCTCGACGCGCTCCATCTGCTGCGCGTGCGACAGCTCTTCCAGCAGCAGGCGCGTCTGAACGGTCTCCGCCACCATTCTTTCCACGATCGCCTGGGGCTGCCCGATGCCTTCGGCCTTCGCGCGGCCGGCCCGGATCGCCTCCATCCTCAGAACCAGCGCCCGCTTCGAAATCCTGCTTTCGAACTCGAGAAAGCCGGTGAGACCCACTGCCGCGTTGGCTGCCAGCACGGCAGGATAGCTGGTATAGCAGGGGCTTAGCTGCGGCTTCACGTTCGGCTTGAAGCCCGCCTCCACCGTCTGCCCCGCGAGCAGCGCGGCGTTTTTCTGAGTCTGCTTGCACTCGGCGTAAAACTTCCGCTGGGCCGGCATTCGCTCGAAGTAGTCGAGGTCGCTCTTGAAGGCGTCGCCCAGGCCGACGCCCGCCCAGTCGATCTTCCGCCGCCGGATGCGCCGTTCGACGAACCAGCTCGACGAATAGCCTTCGCCCGCCTGACGTGACGCCGCAGCAGCGTCCTTCTTTTCCTTCTGTTTTTTGAGTCTATGCTTGTTCAGTTTCATCAGAAGCACCCCGCTATCGGGTCGTCATGTGCACCGGCCTGAAGGCCGAAAACTTCGTTGAGCACAGCCGAAGCGTGATCGCGGTCTTCGGCGGCGGCGTTGCCCAGCATACTTGCCATGGCAATCGCCTTGCTGTCCAGCTTGGGGAAAAACTGAGCCAGCCTGAGAAACGCCAGGTAGCCGTAGATCGTCGGCGGCGGCACCGATTGCAGCTCGCCCTGCGACCGGTGCATGCGGATTTTCTGCCCAAGCCCGACCACTTTCCTCAGCAGCTCGCCCGGCACGCTCGTCAGCCCTTTTTCAGCGGTAAGATGCTCCAGAATCTGCACCTCGCGCTCCGCGTCCAGGTAATCGAGAGTCAGGTTCACCGAGAAACGGCGCTTGAGGGCATCGTCGAACGTTACCAGCGTGTGAGTCGCGTCGGTCTCGGCCTGGTAATTGCTGTCGGCCACCCACGCGATGCGGCGTCCGTCGACGCTCTCGCCGCCGGGGATGAAAATGTCGCCCTTGTCGATGAGGTCAAGCAGCCCGCCCTGCACACTGGCCGAATGCACGCGGCCGATCTCGCGCAGCCAGATGAGGTTGTAGCAGGTGTCGGAAGTTTTGCCGGCCTCGAGCAACGCAAGCACAAGGCCGCTCCTCTCGTCGTAGGTTGTGCCGTCTTTCAGGGCGCGCCGCTGATACAGCTCGCCGGGCGCCTCGTAAGTGGCCATCTGGATCGGGTAAACCCGCAGGGGAAGATCGCGCAGCCCCAGCGACCGGCAGATCGCGCTGAAGTTCTCAGGAACAAGGTACAATGCTTCCAGCAGCGACGTCTTCGCGCTTCCCGTAGGCCCGCTGAGGTGCACGATCTCGTGGTTTGCGATCGAAAAAACCAGCAGCTCCAGCAGCGACTTCGGCAAAAACAGCGGGTTCGCACCCTCAACCGGCAGCAGGCGGACCAGGTCCGACGGCCCGGCCTTGTCATACTCGCCCCTGTTCTGAACGTGAAATATCATGTCAGCCATAACGCAGCTCCATTCTGAGATCAACTCATTTCGTTTCCGGCACAATCACAAGCTTTCCATTGGAAGCCATCGACACCCGCACCACACATCCGCCCATCTGCCCCTGCACTGCCACCAGCGCCTCCGCCGCCAGGCTTCGCCCGCGCTCCTGTAGAATGCGGGCACCGTATGACGTCACGTTGGCGTCCATCCACTTGATCGCCTCCTCGCCCAGGCCCGCGTCGAGCACCACCCGGGCGGCAGGCGTGCCCAGTCTTTCAGCCCCGGTGACCACCGCGTCGTGCACTGCCTTCTCGACGATAGCGGCCAGCGCCGGGCCGTCCAGCGGTTCGAACAGGATCGGCGTGCCTATGCGGCTGAGGAAGGCGCTCGACAGCATCAGCCTGACCTCCGACTCCACCCGCCGGGCAACGTCGCGCCCGCTTGACCGGCCGAAGCCCATCGTGTTGCGCACCTTCTCGTCGGCCCCTTCCGGCAGGTTGATCGTGAACGCGAAGATCACGTTCGCACACGAGAAGGTCGAGCCGGTCGCGCTCTGCGCCTCGCCGGTGGAAAGCAACTGGAGGAACAGGTCGGCCAGCGTCTTGCGGACATTCGCCGGCGCGTGATCCAGATCGCTCACCTCGACCACCGCCCCGCCGTGGTGCCGGGCAATTCGTTCCAGCCGGCCTTTCTCATACGACCCGACGATCCCCCGGCCGCTGCCCAGCAACTGCGCCGTCGCGGTGTATTGGTCAGCCATACCCGCGCAGTCGATGTTCACGTAAGGCACGCCCAGGCGGTTCGCAATCAGCATGGCGCTTTCCGACTTGCCCGTGCCGGGCGTGCCCTGGGCGCAGTAGCGAAGCGGTTCGTGTGCCGGCAGCGTCAGCGCCTGCGTCTGCAGCCGATCCACAAGCTGTGCGAGGGCCGCTTCCTGCGCCAGAATGCTCTCCATCAGGCAGGGCAGCAGGGCCGGGTCGGTGAAGCACGACACAAACCGCGCCGCCACATCCTCCCTTCGTGCGGCGCGTGCGGCGCATGCCGCATTCCCACCTGCAAGGCCGCCGAACGTCTCGCGTGCGCCCGACGCCTGCCCCGCAAATTCTGCCAGCAGCGACCCGGCCGCCGATCCGCCGCCCGCGCGACTCCATTCCTTCGCCGCCCGCATCGCCAGCGCCGGCAGCAGCCGCTTCTGCGCCGCCTTCTCGCAGCAATCGAGGGCGTTCATCACGTCGGAGACCAGCCTGTCTTCATCAGCGGCGGGCAAACCCCCGACGGCGCGGCCGGCCCGGCGCACTGCGAAACGCACAAGCTCGGGCATCTGGGCAACCGGCGCATGGCGCACCACCGGCTGCAGCGGATCGTTCGCCCCGCCCTGCCCGCCGCTGAAAATTGTCTGCAGCTCGGAATGGCTGCCTGCAAACACCGCCGGCCGCCCGCTCGATGCCAGCATCGAAAGCATCGAGGCCGCATCGTTGCTCATCTCGTAGGGGTTGCCGGCCAGGTTCACCGATGCCGGCGGCACCACCATGACCCCAGGGGCCTGCCGTGCCAGTTCAACCAGGCCCCTCGCATTGATGTGCGGCACAACCAGGCGTGCGAAGGTCAGCCCTCGGGCGCGTCCGCAGGCGGCGAGCGTTGCGGCGGCCAGGTCGCACTCGATTGCGGAATCGCCCGGCACAGCCACACAGATGCCGCCCTCGAGGAAGCCTATCGTCTGCCCCGCCCAGACGACGGCCGGCCCCGGCGCAAGCTGCGCATCGGACGGCTCGATGGGCCCAAGGCTGCCGGAAAACTCGCTGTACAGCCTGGCGAGGTCGGCCGATCCGCCCGATTGCGGCAACTCCTGCTGAAAGGCCGCGGCCAGTTTCTCGATACGCTCCAGCTCGGCCAGCAGCGCCGCCTCGCGCGCCAGCGTCATCGGCTGCGCCTGCACGGGCAGCTCGATCAACAGGCTCGTCTCGCCGCTGTCGGCATCCACAACGGGCGCCTTCACGCGCGACTTCTCGTCCAGCAAGGCCAGATGGCCGAACAGCGTTTCAGCCCGCACCCGCATTCCGGCGGGCACACGCAGCACCTCGAACTTGAGCCGCGCGACAAGGTTCTCGCACAGCTTCCCGTGCACACCCAAGACCCCCTGCTGCGGAGCCCCCTGCCGCTTCATCTCGGTGTGGAAGAAGCGGCCGCTCACCGCCGACTTCACCTCGAATTGCGCAAACTTCCTGCCGATCAGCGCCGCCACCTGCTGAAAACTGCTCAACGCGGATGCACCCTGCATTCCGGCTGCCCGAATCAGCTCGTCTTCCGGCTGTGCGGTCATTTTGGTGTTCTCCTGCTCGCAGTGCTGGATCCGAATAGCAAAATCTTTCATAATGTGAGACTCATTACGGGATCGATCTTTCACTCGAACTGTGCGATCCTGCCCGGCGGGTGTAAATAAAGGCGGGGCAATCGGTTACAACAGTCCAACCTTCCGGCCTGACGGTTCTTCTGGAACTCAAAACCGGGCTTTTTTCTCGGTCGGGCGGAAAGTATTCCTTGAGTTTTGAACCCTGCTGCGGTAGAATAGCGTGCAAACTTCGCAACACGGAAGCCGGCAACAGGGGCAACGTCGTGAAGGAACAGATTACACCTCGGCAGGCAAGTCAACTCGATGGCTGGATCAAGCACCTGCGCAATACGCCGCTGCCAGGCGAGCTGATTGCGGCGGCAGGCCTGCCCTATCCCTTCCAGAACGCAACTTCTGAACTCGATGAGCCGGCTCAGCTCGACAACGTGCGCCGCCTGCTATGCGCCTGCGCCTTCGCGCTTTCAGGTCAGAAATGGGCGGCAGACTCCGATTTCCCCGCCGGCATTGCACCGGAGCGTGCAGCCGTGGCCGCTGCGCTCGCGCTGCGCGAAACGGATAGACCCGGCCATTCGCTGTGCAGCGGGAGCCGGCAGAAGCTTTGCGCCGCGGCAGGCAGGGCGTGCCGCCGGCTGCGCGTGATCGAGACAATCGCCGGCTGTGGGGGGATTGCTTCCGCCAATCTGCTAGCGCCGGGCGAGATCAGCCGCTTCCAGGCGCAGGCAGATGACTTTGAGGCCGCAATCAGGCCGCGGATGCTCTCAACGCTCCGGCCGAAAGACCTCAAGGACCGGGCGAAGGCTTTCGCCCGAAACCTGCCGCTGTCCGACAAGGCGGTGCTTGACGAGGCGAAAAAGATCTTGCGGCGGACGCTTTCCGTCGCCAACGCCGAGCATCTGCTCGGGCTGCTGGGCATGCCGCGCATTCGAACATACAGCCAGGAAACACTGAAACAGATCGCCTCGAACTATGACGATTGGAACCCGCTCGTCGAGTACCTCCGCACGGGAAATGTAAGCGGGTCCGCCTCAAAAGCCGAGATCGACGCCCAGATCATCAGCTTGCTGGACCGCCTGAAGAACGCCATAGGCGGCAAATGGCGGGTTCGCAGCAGACCCGACATAGACGATGCCGCCGCTGCGGCGGTTACAGCGGCACTGGCCGACCTCAGAAGCCCCGCGCCGAGCTACTGCTACGAAACCGCTTTCCACGCATGGCTGATAACCGCCGCCGGAAATCGCCTTACCGGCCGCAGATCACGCGGCGCCAAGTCGCTGCATGTAAAAAACCCAGTTGTCGTAACGCCATCCACATCCTCCGTGGAGGAGATGCAGGACCATGCCGAGCGTTATCTGCTTGTCGAGGCCTTCTTCAAAAAGGGAACGGCGAATCGAGTGAAAGTTTTGTGGGGCATTATGCTCTCCGATGCCGGTGGCGGAACCAGAACGGCCGTCAAGGAGATGCAGCGTATCATTTTGAGAGAAACAAGCGTACGTGTGCCCATTAATACAATTACTACAGACATACGGCGGCTCCGGCGACGCTTCAGGGTTCTCCAATACGTCCTCGACGGCGTGCCGGGCGGGAAACCGGACGAATCGGGAGATGTCTCCGTCATTGGGGCCGTCGAGCCGCATCTGCCGCGTGAGGCTGTGCCCACTGTACGGGCGCTCGCCGCACTGGGCCGGGCCGCACGCAACGAGGGCGATACGCTGCTATGGGCGTTGCTGGCGCGGCTGATGATCCGGCTGGCCCGGCCGGAAAAAGACATCCGCGCCTTCCTGCTGCCTGTCATCAGGGAGCGCAGCCGGTTGCACCTTGGCAGTTGCAGAGACATGGTCTTGCGGCTCCATGATGCCGTCCGCTGGGGCCGCTGCAAAGCGAACGCGGATGCAATTAGAGAGCTTCGGAGAACGACGACGCGCGATGGGTTTGGCTTCTGGCTGGCCGCCTGCTGGTACCTGGTGAATCTGCAGGGGATCTCCGCAGGCCCGGCGCGAGGAGTGCTGCTGCCTGAGTCGAAAAAGGCAGGGGTCTTCGACACAATGGCGAAGGACCTGGCAAGCCTGGGGGACGTGCGATGAAATCTGATGATGATCATTGCCGTGGCGAGCAGTCAGTGCAAGCCGCGAAAGAATTCCTGTTGTGTTACCTGTCGGGCCGCAGTTTCGATGCCGGCCGAATGCGCGAGGCAGTGGAACTGCTTGCGAATGAGGCCCCCGATGAGCTGGCGGCGCTGCGCCAGGCGGCGGCGCTTGCCGCCTCCGAGCCGGACGACTACTGCCTCGCCGTGCGCGCGGCGCTCGATGATTACCTGGCGCTGGGCGAGCAGGCAGCCGCAGAGCTGCCGGAGGTCCATCGCCACTTGCACCGATGCCCGATCTGCATGCGGCATCTCGAGGTGCTGAAGGAAACAGATACCGCTTCGTGGCTTGAGCTGTCGCGGAAACTCAGCAACCGGCCCACGCTAGTGTTGATCCGCAACGTCTGGCACCTGGTGGCTGCGGGAATCAAGACCGCGCTCTCCGACGCCGCACCCGGCAGCTTGCTGGACGGAGGGTGGCGGCTCCGGCCGGCGCTGCACGGAATGAACCTCGGCGGCCCCGAGCGGATCGAGCTGGAGCAGGCCCTGCCCGGAGATGCCGCCGTCGTGATCGTCGCCGTCGATCCGGACGACACTGCCGCGGGCGCGTCCGGCCTTTGGCAGCTGACGGTCGGGCTGAAAGAAGCCCGAGCCGGCAGGTTCTCGGTAAGCCTCACATCCGGCACGTATGTAACCGGCAGGCGCGCATTGTCTGAGAACTGCGAGGTCGTATTCCAGGTCGAACCGGCCTCCACAGATTGCCATATATTGCATTTCCGCTGGCAGGAGCCTGATGGCACGATACAGCAGCACGACCTGGAGCTGCACGCCGCCTTCTGAGGCGGCCCCGCGCCGGGGCTGACACTTGCCGCTCCGGTGCGACTGGAAACCGAGCATGAAAGCGTACATCACCATCACAGCAATCTCGCCGCCTGATGCGAACGAGCCGGACTACATCAATCCAACCGCTTTCCTGCAGCCCGACGCCGGCGCCGCGCAGGTCGTTCCCGGCAAGGCGTGCCCGTGGCTGCCGGCGCTCGCCGCTGCTGCGAATATGCGTCAGGCGATGGGCGAAGCCCTCCGCACCGGCGGCGGTTATCCGCTCGACGAAGGGCTTGCGATGCTCGGCACGCTCGGCCTCGATGGCTTGATCGCCCGGCTCCAGCAGCCCGGCCCGGGCCGCGAAGCGCTTTCGACCAAGTATATCTTCAATTACCCGAGCTGCTGCCTGATGCCGGAGCTGATCCCCCTGGAGCTTGCCGGCGGAGGTTGGGCGTTGCTCGATTCGTTGGGGCCGAGCTTCCGGACAATCGACCGCGTGGCGTGCGAGCATGCCGTCAGGCCGCCCGAAAAGACGCTGGCGATCCTGTTTCAGGAGAGCGGCGACCGCGTTTTCGAGCACATCGCGGACGCGGTCTGCGAACGGCTGGGCGCCGAGCTTTCCATTAATGTTTATCGCGGCGGCGAACTCGCCAACCCGCGCCGGCGATACGATCTGCTGCAGGAGATTTTCAGGCGCCACCGCGCCGTGATCTTCCTCGGCCATTCGCACGAAGACGGCGGGGCTGCCGGGGGCGGCTGGCGCCTCACAGAAGCCAACGAGAATCCGTTGCTGATGTCGGAGCTGAAGACGTTCTTCCCTCCGCCCCAGGAGGCGGCATCGCGGCCCCGCCTTCTCAGGCGGCCCCGGCCGATGGCGGAGGTGGTGTTTGCGAATTGCTGCTCCAGCGCCATGGGAGACTTCGCCGGCATCCACAGGCCGGCCCACTCCTACCCGAACCTGTTCCTGGGGGCGGGCGTCCGCTTCTTCATCGCCACCAGTATGAAGGTCTGGTGGCAATCGCCCGAGAGCGGCTCACAAGAGACGCAGCGGCTTCTTGTCGATTTCTTCAGCCGATGGGCGGCCGAGCCTGACGGCGTCATCGAGCATCTGTATCGCGCGAAATATCCGAGCCTGCAAGACGAGCAAGATAGGGGCGGGCTTCAAACCCGCCCTATGTTCGAAACAGCGACGGGATGGGTAGGGGCAGGGCTTGCCCTGCCCTCTCCCGCCCCTGCAGCGGCGCTCTACCAGGTGTATTGCCCGGGCGAGCCGTCGGAGGGGCCGGGCCGCCGCGAACCGACCGGCGCCATCGTGTCGGGCCTTGCCAGGGGCAACTGGTTCGGCCGGTACGAGCTGCTCGACGACGCCTGGGCATCGCCGTATGCCCGCACCTTCCAGGCGCGGAAACAGGACGGTTCTCATCATCTGGTGCAGATTCTGGCCGATGAATGGCAGGACGACCCGCAGATCGGCTGTGCGCTGACGTCTGCGGTCGAGCACCTGAGGAAGGCGGCCCCGGCCATCTCGTTCCGGCCCGCACCGAACTCCAGATGCTGAAGCTGAAGCGCGACGGCACAGAAATCCGCCGGCTGCACGCGCTCGTCTACGACCTGCCGCCCGACGAGCAGCCGGGCCGCTGGACCACGCTGCACGCGCTGAAGCACGACCCGACCGCGCCCGATCATTTCGCAACCGTGCTGAGCCTGGGGGCGCATATCAGCCTCCACCTCGCCGAGCTTCACGAGAAGGGGATTCTCCACGGAAACCTCGACAAGAGCAGCGTGGTGCTGACCGGCGAGCCGCACGACGCACAACTGCTGATCAAGGACGCCTGGGTCGAACTCACGCGCAGAGGCCGGCGGGCGGAGGCGCATCATGCCAAATCAGCCGAAGACGCGCCCGCACCCGGCGACGAACTGAAATATGACTGCTGGGGGCTTGGCATCCTGCTGTTCGAGCTGGCGGCCGGCCAACCGCCATTCGGCAGGGCGGAATCGACCGATGCGGGCCTGCGGCACTCGATCTCAGACGTCCTGGGAACCGAGGCGCGCAACGTGCCGGAAGCGCTCGAGCGGATCGTGCGTGAATGCCTTGTGCCGGCGGCGTCGCTGCGTCCGTCGGCCGGAACAATCGCAAACCGCCTGCTGCTGGCGCTGCATTGCGGCGGGATGTGGCTTGGCGATTTCGAAGGTGCGCTCAACGAGTTGATCCAGGCCGGTTACCGCCTCTTCAGCGTCAGGGTCGAAGATTCCGACGATTTCCAACACGCGCTCGCCAGCCTCGTATCGCATCCGCACATCCGGCGGCTGCGTCCGCAGGAATCCAGTCCGCAGATTTCGCAGGCTGCGGGCCAGGCTCAGGCTGCGGGCGCGGGTGAGGAGATCAGCTATCACCTGTATGAAGCGGCCGAATCGGTGGGGCTGGTGGATCGGCGGTCGGGCAAGGCGCTGGTGCCGTGGCTCGATGCGCCGGCAGTGAATGCATTTCTGCAGCAGGGTGCGAACGCGCAGGGCATGTCGCTGCCCCCTCCCACCAATACCGAAGTCTCGCTGTTCAATGCCCGGATCATCCTGCCGTACATCGCCCAAAACCTGCTTGCGGACGGCGGCGATGACGGCAGCCCGCCTGCTTCGGTGCCGCTGGTGGTGATTCACGGCTCGGTCTGGTGGGACTTCGGCCCGATGGCCTGGCGGGCGCTCAGGCCGTCGCGCGTGCGGCCCGAGCGGTCGCCGGCGATCATCATCGCCGATGCAACGGTCGCGCTGCCTATCCAACTGAAGCGCGACATCATGTCGCTGACGTTTCCCGCGCCGTCGCCGGCCGCGCTTTTTGAAAGGATAATGGCGTTTCCCAAGTCCGACGGCCTGGCGGTCGGAAACGTGCGTCCCGATTCCGCCATCGACCTCGCACAGGCGTTGTATCCGATGCCTATGCGCCAGGTGAAATACGGGCTTAGGATGTCGGCCCTTCAGCACGGCGCCATCGACGGCCGCGCGCTCGGCGAGCTGGACCGCGAGCGCGAGGCGTTCTTCCGATCGCTCGGCGCGGCGGAGTATCTGCCGGCGTCGAAACTGCCGCCGCGCGAATTCGTGGGCCTGCCCGGCCGCCTCGGCACAACCGTCGAAGAATGGGCGGCAACTGCACGGCAGCATCGCTCCGACCTGTCGGTGCCCCTGCCGCGCCGGTTGCTCATCAGCGGGCCGTCGGGCTGCGGCAAGACGATGCTTGCGCGCTCGATCGCCGGCCGCGCAGGCCTGCCAATGCTGCGCATCGACCCCGGCGGCTGCATGCGTGCCGAGCTTGGCGGCTCCGAACAGACGCTCCGCCTCACCCTCGAGGCCGTCGGCTGGCTGCATCATTGCGTCGCGCTCATCGAAGGAGTCGACCGCATATTCGCGCCCCTGAGCGCACAGGCGGCAGGCCCGCTCGCGAGAATGTCGGGCATCGTATTGCACTGGCTCGACACGCTTGCACCCGGAACCATTGCGATCCTGACGGCAGACAGCGAGAAAACACTCGATGCACAATGGCGGCGGCGGATCGAACTGCACCTGCCGCTGACCGAACCGATAGGCGACAGCGAATACCGAGCGGCGGTCTTCCGGGCGGTTTTCCGCAGATTCGGCCTCAGAAAGCCGGCCGACGACGATGAACTCATCGAGAATCTGGCCGCGCAGACGAACCCTGACACGGGCGTACCTCGGCTGCAAAGCCCGGCCGGGCGGCGATCCGCTGGAACTTCGCTGAGCGAGCAGACAGTAGAACTGCGCACCGGAGCCGACGTCTCCGCCTGGGTAAGCGCACCGGGCTTGAGGAACTCCTGAACCTGCCCGTGCTGAACGACGCCGCAGGCTTGCTTGCCCCGCACCACTCCCAGATCGACTGGCTCCCCATCGAAGGCGTGCCGCAGCAACCCAACTGGACGCCGCGCGGCGGCCAGTCCGGCATTCAGGCGCTCGACGCAATCAAGGTCGCCCTCGCCGGCAACAACCCGACCCTCGCCGATTCGGTCACCGTGTTCTTCGATCTCCACCCGAACCTCTCGGCGAACGCCGGATCGACACGGCAAGGCTCGCTCGTGCGGCCGCTTCGCAACACGGCAGACGCATTGCGCCGCTACTACGACGAGAACCGCACCAACCCCGGCACCCCTTACAAGACCATCATAGTAGTGGCTCCCTCCGCCGCCGACCTGTCGATGGAGCTTGAGCGTGATATCATAACGATAGATTTCCCCCTCCCCGAGAGCGACGAACTGCTGCTGACGCTCGCCGACATGCTGCCGCAAGACGACGCCCGCCTGCTCACAGACCGCGCGAATGTCGGCAGGGGCATCCTCAGCTTCCCCGATTCGCTTCCGCCGGAAGCCGGCGAGGTGTGCGGCGAGAACGCGACGCTCGAAGATTACAAGCGCAGGCTCTCCGATCTCGTGGCGGGCGCAGGCCGGGGGCTTACGCTCGAGGACTACCGCCGGGGGCTGAACATGTTCGCCGTGCGCGGCGAGCAACTATGCCCGAGGCACATCGAAGACATGCTCCTGCTCAAGGCCAAGGGGATCAACAACGAAGCCCTGCAATACACGCCGCACGTCGACATTCAACTCGGCGGGCTGGAGGCGATCAGAAACTGGGTACGCATGCGGCGCGAAGCCGTGGTGAGCGAATCGGTGCGAGAGCGCCACCACCTGCCGCCGCCCAAGGGCGTGATGCTGTGCGGGGTCTCGGGCGGCGGAAAATCTGAGTTGGCCAAGCTCATAGCCAACGAATTCAGCCTCGCCCTGCTGCGGCTTGACGTGGGCGCGCTTTTCGGAAAGCACGTGGGCGAATCGGAGGAGAACACGCGCCTCGCCCTCCAGCTTTCAGAGGTGCTCGCACCGGTGGTCTTGTGGCTCGACGAGGTCGACAAGGCATTCACCGGAATAGGGGCAGGCGGCGACAACGGCGTCTCGGCACGCGTGTTCGGCCATTTCCTCACGTGGCTCTCGGAGAAGGAAAACAATGTGTTCGTAGTCGCCACCGCAAACGACTTCAGAACACTGTTGAGCAGCTTCCCCGAGTTTGGCCGCAAGGGGCGCTTCGACGAAATATTCTGGGTCGACCTGCCCGACGAAGAGGCACGCAGGTCGATCTTCAGAATATACCTGAAACCGCACTTCGACAGCGGTTACCTTGCTGTGAATGATGCCGACATAACCGCAATCGCCGCCGCCAATGCCGTTGCGGCCAGTGCGCAAGGCGACAACGCGTTCGAGAAATTCTGCTGGTTGCTGAGCCGGCCCGGCCTCTCGGCAAACATGACAGGCGCCGAGATCAAGCACGTGGTGGAAGACGCCCTCTACACCGCTCACCACCTGGCGCAGCGCGAACCGGGCGCATCGAAATTCAGCGCCCGCCTCGTGGCCGACACCGCTAAGAAGGCAATGATCGGAGCATTGTATAATCCCAACGCGCCGGATTTCGCCACCCTGGCGCAGCTTCGCAATATTGCGGCAGGCAAGCACTGGCCCAACGCCGGCAGATGTGAAGTGTGAAGTGTGAAATGTGAAGTGTGAATAGAAGAACTCACGCGGAGACGCGGAGACGCGGAGAGAAGAGAAGACGGTGAAGGGTGAAGTGTGAAGTGTGAAATGTCAACGGCGCGTCATGGGATCGCGGGCGTCTCGCCCGCATCTTCACATTTCCCCTCCTTGCAAGCCCGCAAGGGCGAAAGACTTGTAGCCCACGGCTTCAGCCGTGGGAACACGAGGAAGAGGCGCGCATGCAAAATGTGAAGTGTGAACGCGGGCGCTTCGCCCGATGCAGGCAAGGCTTCCCCTGCCGGCGCGATCGGAGGCAAACGTGAAACATTTCCAATGGGGACCACTCGAGCGCCTGCACGCCCAACTGGCTCGCGGGGCGCCGGGGCTGACAAGGCGGCGCCGCCTGATCCGCGCTCTGCCGAGCGAGTTCGGTTACCTCGGCGACCTGATCCATCCCGGACTGGCCAGGCGCATTCAGCCGCCTCCCGGGAGGCGCTCGATCATCGACCGGCTGCTCGTCCTGACCGCAGCATCACTCCCGGCACCGCGAAAGCCGCCGCCCGGCATCGCCCAAACGCTCGCCGATTGCCACCAGCATATAGGCCGGATGGTTGTTGAGAGCCTCGTGCCGCTCTATGCGCCATTCTGGGCAGACCTGCCCGTGCAACTGGCGGGCATTTCGGAGAAGGCCGTGGCCTGGGCGCTGCTGCTGCACGCGATGGAAACCGCAGGCCCGCGCGCCGTTATCCGCAGCGGCATTATAGGTGCGTACTCGTCCTTCGGATACAAGCTGGCGGCCACCGATCCCCCCGGCGACTTCCTCGCCCTTCATCTGCTTGCCGGGCGGGCGGCGGCCATAGCATATCCGCAAGCCCCGTCCTCGCATGCACAGGCGGGTCATGCCCCGTCGCCGCTGAAAGCCGGCGGCTTGAGGTCCGCAGCTTCGCTTGAATCATACCGGTGGATCGGCCGCAGGCGCGGCGCCCACGCAGGCTGGTGGGCCGAAGCCGCCCGCGTGCTGGTCGAGGCAAGCCCCCTGACGCGCCTGGCATACGCCGACCTGCTCTGCATGCCGGTCGAGGCGGCGGTTATCCCACCAATGTTGCACATGGGCAGCCAATGCGAACCTTGGCACGAGCTGTGGCTGTCGCATCTGGCGCGAACGCTGACAGCCGTAATGCTCAGCCCGGCGCCCGCATATGAAGAATGGCGCGCCGCCGCAACGCTCGCAGACAGGCTCGAAAAGCAGGTGCAGAGCGGCGGAGCGTCGCCCCTGTTGCGTGTGCAGCTTGCCGAAGCCGTCAGACGCCGCACGATCCTCCAGAGCGCGATGAACAACCATTACTGCCAGCGGCTCGAAATTCTGGCCGGCACGCTGCTTGCATCACGGGCCTTGCATTTGCGCGTGGCAGATATGTTCACGCGCAACATCGTCGCACGGTCGACGCCGCGCATACGCCGCGCGTACGCAGAAGCCGCCGACTCCGAAGAGCGCAGGGCACTGCGGCTGAACCTGTTCTCAGCGAGCGGTATCTGCTTCAACGAATTGTGGTGCAAGTTGCTCGGCGACGACTGGAAAACAGTCATCCAACAGCTCAGCAGCACTCAGCATGCGCACCTGCAGGCGCTCTTCGACCTCAAGTTGGGCAGCGACGGCGATGACGCCAAGGTTGCAGATCGAATAAGGCGGGAACAAGGTGTTTCCATAGATTACGCGAACCGGCTCTGCCTGCGTTTGCGCGAGTTCATCAGTCTTCCATTCCCTCAGCCGCACCACCGCACGCTGCCCGTTTCCTCGGCGGTGGGTGAAAGCCTGGCCGAACTGATCAACATGACCGCCGCAGTTGCGCAAGTGAGCGTTGAAGAAGTGTGAAGAGAAAACAGAAGAAGAACTCACGCGGAGACGCGGAGCCGCGGAGAGGGGAGAGAAGAGGGTGAAGTGTGAGGTGTGAAATGTCAACGGCGCGCCCTGGGATCGCGGGCGTCTCGCCCGCATCTTCAGATTTCGGCTCCTTACAAGCCCGCAAGGGCGAAAGGCTTGTAGCCCACGGCTTCAGCCGTGGGGCAGCCGTATTGGACCCATCGGACTTATACGTCCCATGGTCGCGTTGAATCGGAAGTGATAACGAGGATTGACACATGAGGCATAAAGCTTCAGCGTTTCACACTTCACACTTCACACTTCACACTTCTCGGCCCATGGAGTTGCACGATGAAAATGCATGAGCTGTTCGACCCCGAAGATCAGAACTTGCAGCCGGTGGATTCGCTTCAGTGGCGTGCGCAGATTTTCGAGCGCGCCTATTGCGGCGGCGATGCGCCATTCGAAAAAGTCTGCACTCGGCTGCGCCAGGGAGCGTCGGTGCTTGTCTACCTGTCCGGCAACTGCATGGAGCCTGCCGCAAAGTACGTCAACGACAGCGTACACAACAATTCCTGGCGCGAGTGCGGCCAGCGGCCCGAGGGAGCCGACGGCATCCTCAGCGCCTGGAAGAACACCAGCACCAGCATTGTGAACGACCTTGTGAATTGGCTCAAAGGCGGCGGCAAGAGGACTAACGTCATATTCCACAACCTCGACCTTCTCACCGACGGACGCGGCAACGTCTACGGCCACCCAGACGCACAATCGGTGCTTTTCTCGCTGCTGCTGGCGGCGCGAAACGGCGCGGTGCTTGGCCTCAGCGATCGCGACGCCGGGCAACTGCCCGCCGCAATCGAGCGGGCCTTCAGCGAGAAGATATGGATCGAAGAAATCCCGACGGACTCTTTCCCTCGCCTGATTCCGGTAACGCTTGGCGAGAAAATACTGGTCAACGGCGAGCCTTCGCCGGCCGCCGCGTGGCTGATCGGATCGCGCCTGAGATACAACGATCCCATCCGAGCCGTCAAGATAATGCAGGCCGCCGCAGCCAACCAGGCAGACCTCCAGGGCATCACCCAGGAAATCTGGCGCCTGACCAGGGCCGTCGAGTTCCTCGATCCCGGAAAGGAATTCCCGCTCGGCCCAAGCAATATCGAAGGATTCGAGCATGAGACAATTCAACTGTTGCAGCAGTCGGTGATCAAGCCTTTCATTTCCTGGACTCAAGTCTCCGGCTCGCTCGCGAAGTGCCAGGCCCTGCTGCAGCGGCTTCAGCCCGGCCTGATACTCCACGGCCCGCCGGGCACCGGCAAGACCCGCCTTGCCCAATGGCTGGCCGGAAGCCTGCAACTGCCCGTGCGCGTCATCAACGGCGCCGAGATCAAGGCGGGTCTGTTCGGCGATCCCGAGAAAAACGTCCACCGTATCTTCAGCGAAGCTCGCCGCGCCGCCCCATGCGTGCTAATCCTCGACGACGGCGACGATATCGTGCCCGATCGCTCAGCCGCCAGCGGCAGCACCGCCAGCGCCGAGCGCGGCATTGTCGATGCCATCCTTCAGGAACTCCAGGGAGTGTGCGGCGACCTCAGCGGCGTGCTCGTCATCATGACAACCAATCGCTTCGATTCCATCGACAGCGCCGTCAGGGAACGCCTCGACCTGCACGTAAGGGTGCCCTACCCGGTCAACAAAGAACAGGTTGAGGCTATCATGCACACAACTGCGCACGAACTGGCAATCAATCTTGAAGCAACGGTGCAGGCGATACTCCTGAAGCGGCTCATGGCCCTGAAAAGTTATGCCCCGAAAGCAGGCGGCCCCACCGACCCCTCAAAACCCGACCAACGCCGCAGGGCCGAGGAAAACCTGTTTTCCCCCCGCGAAATACGCCAGGCAATGCGCATCCTCGCCGGCACCGCAAAGCCGGATGGTGCCGGCATATGCACCCCAAACGAAGCCGACGTGCAGCGGATGATCGACTATTATGACAAGTTCGAGTGAAAGAATGCGCAGCTTATCGCCGCTATCCAAGTGACGAAAAGGCGCTTTCCCGGCCGCCTAAACGACAACCGCCGGGCTGGAAAGGAGCAGATGATGTCTTCACACACGCGTATCAGGTCGCGGCCGCGGGACCCGATCGTTCACACCAAAGTGAGCGGCCGCACAGCCCTCTCGCTCGAGCGCGTCCTCGGCAGCAGGGGCCGCACCGTACTGGAGGAAACCCTCCAGAAGAGCAAAATGCCCCAAGCGCAGAAATGGGCGCCGCGCCAGGACGGCCAGGGCGGCTTCACCACCGTCGTCCAGGGGGCCTCGCTCCCCGGCGAGCTTGTCCAGCGCGGCATGCAGCGGCTCGAGCTGAACATCGGCCTGAGCGCCGCCAATGCGTTCGTCACACACAACGCAACCTTCAGCCAGACGCAGCCCGTAATGGCGAAGGAGGTCAACGCCGCAATCGAGAAAATCGTCGTGGCAAACGTCAACGAATTGCTGGCTGCCGCCGTCGCCGCGCAGCTCCAGCAGCAGCTCATGAACTACTCGACGCAAACGCTCGACGTTCACGTGCAGCAGACCAATCGGCAGACCACGGAAATTCTCGCGAGGATCGCGCAATGAGCACCTTCAAAATACCAGACGAAGCCGTTCGCATATACGTCGATCGGCCGCTCACGCCCGAGGAGAAGGTCGACGGTAAATTCGTCCAGGGCACCGCGCCCGGCCCAGACCTCGTCAACCCCGAGATCGTTGAACACGAGCACCGCAGGGATCTCGATACCGGCGAGGGGATCATCTGCATCGCCGTCAGACCCGGCGAGACTCTCGGCGAGCTGTACGTGAATGTGCAATTTGAAGGCCAGATCGGCAAGTACGAAGACTGCATGGCCGGCCACAACAGATTGCTGCTCCAGGCATCCGACTGGCTGCGCGGCGCGCTCGAGCAACTTCTGCCGCAGGATGCGACGGTGGACGTCGAGCTTGTCGCTTCGCCCTGCCCCGATGCAAAAACTCGGCCGCCCGTCGAAAATGCCGCCCTCACCATATTGGAGGGCCGCATCGTCTACACAACATCGACGACAAACGTCAGCCGGAACGTCAACACGTCCACCCTCCGCAATCAGCAGGAGCAACAGCCTTGACCTTCAGCGCACATCCAAAGGATCTCGACAAGTGGAAAGAACCGGCCGTGACCGAAGAAATTCTCGGCCGGGAAGCGGCCGGGCAACCCGACGCCGCCACGATGCTCGAGTACGCGAAAATCTGCGCCGGACGGATGCGAAACCTTCGCCGCGTCCTGCGCGCCGAGTGGATCGGGATGTCGCCCCACGAAATGCACGAACTGGGCCACCTGCTCGACTGGCTCCTCGCGGGCCTCATCGCACGCGAAAACGTCCTCCTGCTCGGCTGGCCGGGCGTGGCCAAGACGCAGGTGGCCATCCGCACCTTCCAACTGCTTGGGCTTAGCCAGCCCGAGCCGGACAACGCCCTGCTGGATGACTCGCTGGAAACAGCCGACCGGCCATACGAGTGGTGGCAGGAGCGCGAGGAGATCGAGCGCAAACGCCAGAAATATTTCTACTACCTTCTCACGCGCTACACCCAGCCCGACGAGCTTTTCGGGCCGATCGAAATTACGCTTCTAAGGAAGGGCCTCCTCGTGCGGGTCAACTTCGGCTTCCTCACCGGCCCCGGAGTTCGCGCCGCCTTCCTCGATGAAATTTTTAAGGGCGGCAGTTCGATCCTCAACACGCTTCTGACCCTCAGCCAGGAGCGACGCTACTTCAACTGGGGCGGCATGAGACACAGCGACCTCAACATCATCATCGGCGCGTCCAACGAAATGCCGGGCGGCTTCGCCACCGGCACGGCGGGCGTGGGAACACGCGAAGCGGACTTCCAACTGCTCTACGCGTTCCTCGACCGCTTCGTCCTCCGGCTGTATCTGCCGATGGCCTTGGGCAAAACGCCGGTCGAAAAAGCCCCTTCCGACAAGCCGGTCGCGATGCATTCCCAACTCGCCGAAGCATGGCGGGTATCGATGAATCGCGAGAGGGCGTCCTTCACGTTCGGCGATCATTTTGCCGGCAATGAGGCGGGCTCGCTTCCGATGCCCTGCATAAACGACGTGCTTTTCCTCGGAAGGTGCTGCTTCCAGGCACCGAACGTCGGCGGCCGGCTCGAGCTTTTCAACGCCGAGGCACTCCAACGCTTCGACACCGCGTTCCTGCAGACCGCCGCCGACCTCCAGGACAAGGCGACCAACCCAAGGCTGGGAAGAATCACGTGGACCATCTCGCCACGCAAGCTCAACGCAGTCTACAAGGTCGCGCTCGCACACGCGCTCGTAGCCGACGACGGCTTCCAGGCGACCGCCGCAAGGGTGAACGGCCCAGGCCCCGGCGACCTGTATGTTTTCAACCTGATCTGGGATTCCGAAACAAGCAGAGAACCCCTCAGAACGCTCACAATGGCGTGCGTGCATGAATACTGCGGACGCAGCAGTTGAAATGGAGTTTCAGTGGTCGACATAGTGCAAAACCTGGTCGACTCAACCGCCTGCGCCGCGTTGCCATGCGGGAACCAGCCCGACGCCGTGGTGGCGGCGGCTCTCGCCAACGGCCTCCTGGCGGCCACGCACGGCTGCCGAATACCGCTGCCGGTGCTGCTGGACGTGCAGGCCACGTTCAGCGCCGCACGCCTCTCATACCATCTCCGCGAGCCGGCGGAAGGCCGCACGCAAACGACTAACGACTACGACAACTGGCTCGTGCAGTTCTGCGGGCTGGCCCTCCGCGTGACGTGTCCCCCCCAATACGGCGATCGCAGGGGCGCGTCTCCCTGCCCGCACACCTTGGGAACGGCCCAGGCCGGCCTGGGGCCTTCTTCATTCCTGCCAATGCTGATGGCGGAAAGTCCGGTGGTGGATTGCCGGCTGCAGGGCACCGCGTGGCAGTGGGCGCGGGCATACGACACCATGCTGTCGGGCAATCAAACCAGCCCTGCTCCTGCAATCGGCAGCATCAGGCAGATATGGAGCGCGCCTCGAAGGGCGGATGCAGGCCTGTGGGGCTGGTGGCCGGGCGGTGCGGGCGGACATGAGCCTCCGCCAAGCCTACGGCCCACAAACGGAGACCCGCCCCCACGTCGGCCGGGCAGCGGAGACCCGACTCTGCCAGCCGCCCGCCCCGCTGCAATGTGGAGCGTCTTCACCGACGACGCAAGAATGGTGCACGAGACCTTCGACCATCCTGCCGCGTGGTATTACCATGAAGCAGACGACCTCGAGCTGAGTGACGAGCAGCGCAGCTACATCCGACGCCTCAAGCTTTGCTCCGAGTATGTCTGCTCGCCGCTGACAACCTCCTACGAAGAACTGAATCCGCACTCGGGCATGTTCACAATCTCCACGTTGTCCTTCGGCAAGTATGGCGAGTTCCTGATCGCCAACAACCGCGACATCCGGTTGAACAATCCGCCCAGCGACCGCCCGCCCAGCCCCATCCGCATTCACCTGGCCTGGTTGGCCGGCTGCGCCGGCGCGCTGTGCAGCCGCGCGATTCACCATTGCTCCACGCGGCAACGCATAGCCGATCCATCACCGGCGGGGCAGCCCTGCATCGAGGTCAGCGACGCGGCAGCGTTGAAGGCTTTCGCTGCGCTGCTGCTGGACGATTGGCGCTCGTTCCTGATCGGTCTGCCCGTGACGTTTCATATCCATCGCGGCTTCCCGGCGCTCGAGTCGGCAGCGCTTGGCAGGGCGGGAGCGCCCCGGCGCCGCGCCTTCATCGGTTCGCGCGGGCTATGGCCGCGGGCACTGGTCAGGAATCTCTTTCGCCGGGAATCTTTCACCGAGCTGGCAGCACGCGAACTCGCCTGGCACGCCCCGGCCGATGGCCACGCGTCCCGCAGCGATTGGTGGTGCGGCTGTGTCTCGGCGGCCGATCTCGACGACCTGGGCTTGAAGCATCTGCCCAGCCGCCTCGACCACCTGATCGTCCTGAATCCGGCGGGCGAGGCCGCATCCGGTTATGAAGTTCAGCGTTACAACGGCTCAGCCGAGCTTACGGAGGCCTGGTCTTCGCAGCCGAACAAGCCCGGCGATCCGTCGCTGCTGGAAACACGCAGCCGCGCGTTCGATGTCTTGCTGCTGAATCTCATGCAGCGAATGCCCCAGGCTTCACCGTCGGCCTATCAGGAGTAGCTCGCCATGAACGGCTTCGTTGCGTTCAGCCATCCCGGCCACCTTCTCGCCGCCCTGCATTACCTGCTGCATCCGGGGGCGCCCTTCCCACGCGAGGTGCTCGAGACCAAAGACAGCCGTTGGGTCCTGCCTCTCGATAGCCTGTCGGACCGCGAGACGTTCGAGCATCTGCAGCGTCAGCACGCGTGGGATGTCGAGCACCTGGGCGGCACTCCGAAGGGCCGCAGCGTGCAGCTCGCCGACCTGGTCGCGCGCAGCCGGTGGGTTTCCTGGAATCCGCTGGCCAAAGCGAGCGGCGGCTCGAGCGAGCCTGTTACGGCGGCCGGCCGCAGGGTGATCCTTGCAGCCAAAGACGAGGCACAGGCGGGCCGCGTGCTTGCCGCCCTCACCGACTGCCTCGCGCTGGGCATTCAGGCGCACGCGGTGAAATGGGACGCGGCCGGATCGGCGCCGTTTCGCTATTTCTGGGAGGTCCGGCTGGAGTCGGACGATCTTGCCTCCGCCGATTACGCTTCGATCGAGCGGGCGCAGTCGAACCTGCAGATGGTTCAACCGGCCTGCCACGCGGCCGAGCGCGCCTGGTGGGGACCGGCCTGCAGGGGCGGATTTCAGGCCCGCTCCTATATCGAACCGGCCGAACCGGCCGGAAGGAGAACAGTAGAACAGGAGACCGCAGGCGAGGCGTCTTTCACCTGTTCACCTGCTCGCCTGCTCTGCCGGCAAAGCCGGCGTTGTATCTCGAGTTTCCGTGGAACCTTCAGGTGCCTCCCGCCTGCCTTGAGCGTATAGACTGGGGCGAGGCGGGCGCTGTGCTGCTCAGCAGGCGGCCGCCGAACATCATACACATCCGCCCCAACGGCCACGCCCTCAGCCGCATGCCGCTTGTCGACCTGAATGGAATCGTCGTTGAGCCGGGCGACGTAGAACGCTGCCGGTGCGCGGCAGACGCCAGGCAGGCGTTCCCGTTCGATGTGAACCTTGCCCTCGTCTCCGAACCGCCGGCCCAGCGCGTGCAGCACCGGATCGACGACCTCCGCACGGAGCTGCAATTCCGCGAAGCCATGCTCGAGGCGCTGGTTTCGGTGAACGACGACGCGTCAATGCCGCCGCGCGAGCCGCCCGAGCCGCTGTTCCTCTATGAAGCGTCGGGCTTGGGCGTGCCATTCCGCATACGCCAGCTCATTATGGAATGGACCGATCAGCCCGAGGACCTTGCAGCCGTGCAATACGCCAAGCTCGAGGGCGGATCGCTGCCCGATGCGTTTCACGCGACAAAAGGCCCGGTGCACGTGCTGAGCACGGGCGCCGCGCTCGGCAGGGCGTCGGGCGGAAGCGATGGGCGTCCGCCAGACCTGCGGCCCACAGGCGCCGGCCCGCGCCTGCGTGAATATCAGCCCAACGCCGGCGGCGTCTGCGCGTTCGACCTGTTGCCCGAGTGGGTGCCGTTCGGGTTGCGGCTGTTTGTGCCGTCGGGCCGATACCTCACGCTCTACCCCGACATGCGGCCCGGCAGCGTTGCAGCGGCCAAGCTCGCACAGGCACTGCTGCCCGGCGAGCGCGAGCCGGGGCGCTGGTGCGTGCTGCTTGCACCTATTCCCGGCAACAAGGTGTCTGCCTGCTGCGTCCCCCTCGAGGCGTTCACACCGCTGTGCGATGCCTTCGAATGGAATTGCTCGGTGGACGCGCCGATCAGCTCGGCAATGGCCGCCAAGCTTCTTGCCGATCAGGCGGCCGAACATTTCGTGACCGCGCTCATCGACAGTCTGAGCAACGCGGTCGACGCGCGTGCCTGCCCCGCGATTGAAGCCTGGCGGAAAGAAATCGGAGAGCTTATCGACCGCCGGCTCGAGGAGATCAAGAAGCTCGATGAAGGCGTTTCGGGTGTCGCAGAGGCACAGAGAGCAGCACGCGAAGCAGTTGTGCAGAGCCTGGAACAGCTCCGCCGCGAAGTGACTGCGGCATTGGAAAGATTACGCGGCCTCCAGAGCGATGCCGAGCGCGGCATGGTAGCTGCCTCGGCTATGCGTCAGATCGCGGAGCCGCTGCGAGGAACCTGCACGATGGTAGCGACGCTGGTCCGGCAGATCGCCGGGCTGTGGAAGCACATTCGTTCGCGCAACGGCGGCACAAGGTAGGGGCGGGTTTCAAACCCGCCCTATGAGCAACGGAATCACGAATCGGGGAGGGCAGGTTTGAAACCTGCCCCTACGGTACCAGGATCGCCGGCCTGTGGAAGCATATTCGTTCGCGCAACGGCGGCGCCAGGCCGTAGGGGCGGGGCTTGCCCCGCCCAAGGACAAATCCGCAATGCGTACGTTCAAATTCATGAAGATCGACCTGGCCGGCTGCCGCAACCGCATCGCCGATGCCGAGCGGCGCGCGGCCGATCTGAAGGTTCGCGCCGATGAGCTCTCGGCCTGCGCCCTGGAATGGCAGGAAGTACAGAACCTTGCACAAGACTCGCAGCCGGCGCTTATCGAAGCCAGGCACTACATGCGCCGCCTTCTCGGCCGCCTGGTTCTTGGTCTGCTGGCGGCCGGTGCGCGATGCGCCGGCCTGTTCCTGGTGCTGATTGCCGCCGCCTGCACGCTTGCGGCCGTTGCCACGGCAAGGTTCGCCGTGCGCATGACATGCCTGGCGGCGCTGTTGGCCGTGCGCGTCATACGCCTGACGGTGCTGTCGGCCGTGGGAGCGGTGCGCCTCATTTTTAAGGCGATTATGCTGGTCGTGTTTGGTGTGGGAACTGCATTTACAGCGCTGGCCTCAGCCCTCGCCTTCCTTCTCGGAAGCCGTGAAGAAGAGCAGGAGGAGGAAGACGATAATGCAGCAAGATGACGGCCTGGAAGAACTGCTGGCTCGTGCAGGGCGTTGGGTGGCGGCGCGTTTAGTTGCGCTGGGTCCCCTGGCTATCGTCTTGCTGCTGTTTGTGCTGCTGAGGCTGCTGCGGTGGGATGCATGGTGGGAGCTGGTATACGAGCCGCTGCATCTATACCGCTATTGGCCGGTGCTGCTGGCTGCCACCCTGGCGCTGACTGTTCTGTGGCGCTGGCGGCGCTATCGCAGCTCGGGCATGCACCGGTTCATGGCGGTTGAGACCTTAACCCTCACGGTTCTCGTCTGCCTGGCGGCCTATTGGCTGACCGTCTGGTCGGTCGATTGGTCGGTGATGTGGTGTACACTCATGCTCGGCGCGATCGCGGTTTGCGCGGCCGCGCTGGCCGGCTTGCTTTTCGTGCATTGCGAAATCTGGCGGTGGCACAGCGGTAAGGTGGCGCAGCAGCTTGTACGCTCCGTCAGGTCGGGCGCTTTTCTGCGGCGCCTCAAGCGCCGCGCGCGCAGGCGCAAACGCACCTGGGCCTCGCCACACTGCCTGAAGCTGCTGAGGGGAAACTTCAAGAGCACGAAGGCCAGGTTCATAGCCGCGGCCGACACAATCCACTCCGCCGGAACCGACGACCTCGCCCGCATACTCGAGGAGTTCTACTCAGCGGGCGAGGCGCTTGCGGAATACCTGTCGCTGAATTACAGCGAACTCGATTCGACCGGCCAGCCGGTCATCGGAGACACGGATACACGGTTGCTGGAGCAGGTCGACACGCTGCGCGAAATGATCACGGCGGCCGTCTGGGCCAACGCAGCCGCTCCGGGCGTTCACGTTGGCAGCGGGAGGCTCGACGGCTGGATCGGCAAGCTGAACGAGTGTGCGGCGCTCTCGCTTGGCAGCTACGCCCACGCACTGAATGCATGCTTCCGGCTGGGGCGCAGCCTGCCCAGGGCGGTAACGCCGGCGGATGTGCGCGATGTGGCCGGCAGCTTCGCGGCGATCGGCGGAGTCAGCAGGCGCGACCTGAGTCGGATGCAAGACAGTTGCGCCTGCACGTGGTTGGCGGTCACCGGCCCGATGAAGGAGGTATGCGTCCGGTTCGACGTGTGGATGACGATGTGCGAGGCGCATTCCGGCGACGTGCGCGCCCCGGCCGAACCGTCCGGCGGCCCGGACGCCGGCACGGCCCTCGCCCGCCGCGAGCTGCTGGGCCTGTATGGCGAGTGGGCGGGGCGCATGCCCGGAAACTGGCGCAGCGGCCTGGCGGGCATCCACAGTTATCTTGCGGAGTCGCACGCCGAATCGCAGCCCCTGGCCGATCCCTGGCCGCAATTCGTTCGGGAAAGCTCGCGAATCCACAGTTGGCCGTATCGCGAAGCGTGGACGCTGCCCGGCGCGTGGCTGGCGCCGGCGTGTGCAGCGGCCGTAATGTTTGTGGCGTTTGCCGCGGCGATCACGCATGTCAACCCGCGCCTGCCCGCAAGCCCGGGGCTTAACGCGATCGACCATTTCAGCGATCCCCGGCCGGGCCGCAGCGAAGCGGCCGACGTCATGCGCAATGCAATGGCCGGCAACGGGCGATGGGCGGTTGAATGCACGTCGGCCGGTGCGGTGGTGGTGAATCTTCGCAGCCGCATACGGCGGGCGCCGGTGGGCGCGCGGCAGGCGCTCGATGCCGCGCCGCATCCGTCGGGCGGATTCGCGGTGCTCTACAACGACCAGTCGATCGACCGCGTGATGCCGCCGTTGGGCTACAACCGCACGCCGGCAAGCATTCCGTGGGTGCCCGGGCCGGAGAAGCTCGTGCTGACAGGCGCGTCCGGCGACATCCGCCTGCTCGCAAGCGCGCTCGAGCTACTGCCTTCCGAGGCAGGCGGCGTGCAAGGGACTCCGCCGGAGCGGCTACGTCCCTCTCGCGAAGGCGGATGGTTGGTGGCGGTGCAGGGGCACGGGCTGGCCGCTTATCTGTTCGACACGCTGCCCGGCGGCGGAGCTTGGCGCAGGCGCTTGTGGCAAACTTCCGATTCGTGGGGGATCGACCTGCAGGACGCCCGTATGACCAGCCGCGGCGCGTGGCTGCGCGTGCCGCAAGGCTTTCGCTATGCCGACCGCGAGAGCCTGGCCATCGTGCCGGCGGGTTCGATCGACATCCCCGGCGTCCGGACCTTCGACGCGCAATACAGCGGCTCCTCGGCCTGGATTCTGGATGAAAGCGGCGGCGTCTGGCTGCATCCGAGCGAGGGGATATGGCAGGGGCCGTTCCTGGGCGGCCGGGCGTCGATTCAGTCGGCCGGCGAGGTCGTTGCCGTGGGCGAATCGGACCGCACCGCATGGATGGCCGCCACCGGCGAGCTTCTCGCATACAACACGGCCCGCCGAAGCATACGGACGTTTCCGATACAGGGCATCCACACCATCGCAGGCAAGGAGCCGGCGTATGTGCTTCCGGGCGAGATCGACCAGGAGGTGCTGGCGGCGGGAAGCGAAGGCATCGTCTCCCTGCGGCCTGCGGCCGAGCCGGGCGAGTGGATCAGCCGGACGATCGAAGGCAAACCGGTCGGATCGACGCACCTTGCGCCCGATGGCGAGGTGTGCGTCTATACGGTTGGTGCTGCGGATAGCTGCGAGGTGCGCGCTATGGTATCGCCATTCGCACCCGATGAAATTTCCACGCTGATACCGGCCCGCGGATGGAAGAAGCTGGAGCAGCCGCCGCGCCTGGCCGGTGCTGCGGCATCCCGCTCGCTGCTGGTGCTGGCCGGTGCAGACGGAGCATTCATCTACGATCCGCAGACGCACAGCTACAGGGATTTCTCGAGCGCCCGGCTTGTCAGGGGGAATCCTGCTGTCCGCTCCAGCATCAGCATACGCGATTTTGCGCAACTGCAAAGGGGCGGAGAACGTTTTCTTGCCATCGGCGATGGCCGGCCGCTGGCGGCTGCGGACGATGCGGATCAGTGGGAGGTCATGGACCCGAACGGGCAAACGCGGCCCAGCGAGCTGGCGGAATCGGCCGGCAAAATATATGGCCTAAGGCCCGACGGCGAGATACACACCTACAAGAAACTGCAGACCTGGGGAGCGGCCGCCTCGATATGCAGCAGGGGGTCGAGCGCGCTCGCAGGCTCGGATGTGCCGGCCGGGCAGGCCGTGTGCGGCGACCTCGACACTAGCGGGCGCTGGCGGATGGCGCTGGCTGCCGGCGGAAGCGTCTGCCGCTACTCGTCCGCCACCGGCAACTGGTCCGAAACCAGGGCTGCAGAAATTGCAGACGGCCGGGTTGTTCAGGTGCGGCTGCTGGATGAGCATTGCCTGCTTGTGAAAGACGACGGCACAATGCGGGACATCAACACCGGGCGCAGCTTCAGGAACGCAGATATGCCGGCCGCGCCCGACACTTTCACCGCGATCGCACCAGGGCCCGTCACCGATACCATTCTTGCAGCGGGGCGGGAAGTGCACGTCTACGACTGGCGGCAGGGCACGTGGGCGCGGTTCGGATCGAGGGGCTTCTGGGCTGCTCCGGCCGGCGCGCGCGTGGCGGAATTGCAGCATACGCCGGCCGGCACGTTCGCCCGCTACGACAATGGAAGCGTCTACCACGCCCCCCTGCCCGAGGCAGAAGGAATTCCCCTGAAGCACTCGCTCGAGGTTGGAGCCTGGAGGCCGATGCAGGGATGCAACGGCTGGGCATACAACGAGAAGCGCGGCGTGCTGTGGCTTCTGGGCGGCGCCGGCATAGCCCGCCGGACGGTCGAGCCGGACAGCGATTCTGTTGCCTTCTCGGCGCCGCAATTCTGCAGCGGATTCGGAATGCAGAATCTTGTGGAGCATGCCCGCTACGCCTGGCAGCCTGAGGAAAATTCGGTGATTTTCTTCTCCGAAGACGTGATCGGCCGGTATTGCACGGCAAGCGAAACATATACCTCGGTGCGGCGCGATGAACTGCAGCAGTCTTCCATATTCGCCCCGCATGCCGGAGAATTGCTGGTGCTCAGCGGCAATTCGCTCGTGAGGGTTGACCGGGAGCTGGCGGTGCAGGAGGATATGCAAATTCCTGCTGATGCGCGAAACGCCTGCATGCGCGTGGTCGATGGTTCGCCGCTGCTGGCATACGTGCAGAAGGGGAGTGTGGTGGTGCACGACGTGCAGCGGGGCGCAGAACAGCGGCGTGGCGGGTCCAGTGGAATGGAGGACCCGAGCCGCGTTGTGTATGCGGCCGAGGTCGAAGGCGAGCTGCTGCTTGCGGACGAAGCGGCACATTGCATGAAGTACGACGTGAAGTCGGGCCGGTGGCGCAACGTGTGGGCCCCAAGCCCAACGTATGCGTACTTCGGCAGCCCGGCGGACAAGAGCATCTCGCTTCAGGGTTGGATCAGGCTCCCCGGCGGGAATGGCGTGATCATGGTGGTCAAGACGGGCGCCCGGCATCTTCTCGCGCCTGTTGTTGCCGGTTCGGCCGGAACATATGCGGAGCTTGGTATTCCTCTCGACGACGCATTCAGCTTGTTTGCCTGGGCCGGCGAGCGCTTGGCTCAGCAGCAGGCCGAAGATGGGGAGGGACGGCCGGCGGAAGACCTCGCCGGGCGAAGCTTGCTGTATCAGGCCGACGGTTTGCTGCTGGATACGCAGGTGCTCAACATTGTGCGGGTGCATGACCAGGCACGTTACAGCGTGTCGGACAGCTCGGACTACAGGCCGTTCGAGCCGCAGCCCGACGGCATTTCAAAGAACGAGTTCGACCCCTCGGCAGCGGCGTGGGCGGGCTGGGCGGGTGATTGCGTGCTGGTGGTCGATGACTGCGGCGGTGCAGCCGAGTGGTCGCTGGATGAGGGCGGATGGCGGCTGATCCGGCGGCGCGTTCCGGGGCAGGGCTTCTACGGCCGGCTCAGCAGCGGTTCCGAGCCGCCCGTGTTTGTGATGCAGGCAGCCGACGAACGAGGTCCGGCGGCAGGCGGTTCTGCGCTGGTGGCCGTCAGCGATGGGGCCTGCGAAGAGCAGTTCGTGCCGCTGCCTGCTGCCGACCTTGTGGCGCTCCTCCGGTGGCAGGCGGCGTTGTGGGGCGGCGAAGCAGATATCCCGCAGTTGCAGCGTCCGGCAAACGGCCTCCTGTTGAAAACGCCGGTCATCCGTGTGAAGCGCGAAAACGGCCGAACGACCTGCGACCTGGGTTCAGACAAATCGCCCGCTCCGCTGAAGCCGGCTCGCCTTAGTGCGGTGGATGCCCACACAATAGTTTTCGTCTGGCGCTCGCACGACACGCTCGTTTTTGTAGACGAAGCGGGCGGCGCGGCAGCATGGTCATGGACGGCAGGCTCGTGGCGCGTGCTGCGCGAACCGTCGGCCAACCAGCAGGTGGCCGCCCTGATTCCGAGCAAACGGCCCAACGAGGCGCTGTTGTTATTGACGGATGCCTCGGGCAAGACATCGATCGTGCCGTTCCGCAACGGAAGCTTCGAACCGGCCCACACCACGAGGGCGGCCCCGCACGAGGTGCACAATCTGCTCAAGTGGGCCGACAACCTCCTGGTGTTGGCAGGCTGCGGCCTCGAGCTGCTGAGCAACTTGACGGTTGTTGAGCCTTCGGCAGGCGTGCTGCTGGATACCGACGCGATCAGGATCGCTCGGGGCCTGAGCGGCACCAGCTTCGAGCTGAAGTTCGGCGAAAGGATACTGGAGCTGCACACGAGGCAACACGGTTTCGCCGAAGATGCCGCCTCGCACATTGCGCTGACGGCCGGCGGTTCGGTGTGGATGCTGCCGGACGGGCTTGATTCGGCTCAGCGGCTTATCAGGCTCGAAGCCGGCGAGCAGCGCAACCTGGTACTGACTCCCGACACCGCGCCCATAGACGGCGCGGTTGCTGCGATCTCAACAACTCCTGCGGGCAATATCCTGCTGGAATATGAGGGCGGTGCCTCGGAAATTCTCGCCGAGAACGACCGCCACCAGCTCGAGGCGCTGCCGCAGGAGCCAGACGTGCTCCTTGCCTCGCTGAATTACGGGCAGACGTCGCTGCTGTGGAAGCTTTCCCGCAAGCCCCAGGCGCCCGGCTGCCGGATCGAAGCGTCGTGGCAGGCGGCGGATGGGCGGACGCTCGACCTTCCGGTGTGGGGGGAGCAGGGCAAGCTGGCGCCGCAGTGCGTGAACAGTATAGCGTCGGCCGACGGCAACTTGATCGTGGCCTGCGACGCGGGCGTGATGGTCCGTGACAGCGGGGATTTTTCACTCAAGGCGCTGTATCCCGAAATACGCGATGCCGAGCTGTTTCGGATGCACGGCCCTCAGCGCGTGGTGGCCGTGGGCCGCAACGGTGCCGCACGAGAATGGCTCGCCGATGCGACGCGCGAGCTGCCGCGCGAGGAGCGCAGCCCGCTGATCGGCAGTATCAGAACGGGGCCATGGCTGTGGCACACGACTTTCGCTGCAGGGGCCGAAACGTCTATCTCCATACGTCATTCATCCGACGGCCGCAGCAGGAAATGGACCGACACCGGAATGCTGCGGTTCAACGACGACATCGTGAACTGGGTGGCCCGCGAAGGCGACAGGGCGTGGCTCGCCACGGAAGACGGCCTGTGGCAGTATTCGATCGCCGCAGGCCGATCGAGGAACTCCGTGGAGAAGCTCGGCGGGCGCAAGGTGCGGAGGGCATATTTCTCGGAGGGCGGCGGGACATTGTTCTGGCTCGACGACGCCGCGCAGTGGCACCAGTTCACGGGCGAGGGCGACCGCCCGATCACGGAGCCGCCCGCTGCTGAATGCGAGCTGAAGACACCTGCGCTTGGCGTATTCTGCCGCCTCGGCACGCTCACCTTCTCGACGCCCGACGACGGGCCTGCAATTGTTGGCGGACGCATCTACCACGACAGGACGGCCCACTTCTGCTCGTCCGCAAACACGCTCCACTGCCTGGTGCCCGGCAGGGCCGTCGTGCAGCGGTCGGGAAGCGACCCTTCGCGAATCGGCGCTTGCCGGCCGCTGCCGAAGGACGTCTCGCCCGAGCAGCCCATCCGGCTGCGCATCCTGCCTTCCGAGGCAGGCGGCGGGCGTTTGCTGCGGCTCGAGCAGCCTGCCGGCGAGCCGCTGCTGGATGACTTCTGGGAGCTGAGAGCCGACGGTTGGACGGCGAAAGCGCGCGGCCCCCGCAGGCCGGAGGCCGAACTTGGCATATTCCAATGGTTCTGCACCGGCGGCCCGGGCAGCCTGGTGGTGCCGCAGGTGAAGCCGCAACACCTGCTGCTGCCGGCCGGCACTCCGCTCGTGTGGTGGTCCGGCGACCGCTTCGCCTGGGATTCGCCGTCGGCTTGCGCGGCAATGGAAAGCATTGTCGACAATGAGCGGAAAACATTCACCAGGCGGATCGTGATGGCAACCAGGGCGGGAATTGTTGTGCTGGAACTGACGCCGGATTCTCGACACGGCGAAACGGTTGCGCTTGCTCAGCTCGAGGGCCTGCAATTCTGCACCACCGCGCGCAAAGACAGAGAATTAGCCGGCGTGGTGGCGGGCGGCGCAGACGAATTCCCGCAATATCTGATCAAGCCCGCCGGCGAACAGCCCGCAGATGATGCGCAAGGCCGGGCACAGGCACTGGGCTTGGAGGTCGCGATCATTACCGACGGCGAATCGTGCCGCTGCGATGCAACGCTGGCCTTCACGCAAACGGCCGGCGACGACGCCTTCATCACGCCGGTGCTGCTGCACCTGGGCAGAGGCGGCACTGAAGAGGAAGCCATTGGACGGCTGATATCGCTGGTGCCCGCAGTTCCGACCGAACGTTTGATCGTCGACGGCAAGTTTGCTTTCGACCGCTGGACGGCGGGTTGCGAACTGCCCGCCGACGAGGGCCGGTCCCGGTGGGCATCGTCTGCGCCGCTCGACAGCGGGGAGGCAGACGGCGAAGATGACGCCGGCATCTTATGTGTGAATGAGCTGCGCGGCTCACTCCTTGCACTCAGGGTTGTGAGGGACGGGCCGGCGGGCGTGCAGGTGTTGCGGCCATTGGGCAACGGCCGTGTGGCTGGCATGCTGTCGGGCGATGCGGAGCCACCTCCCACGCCGGAAACTGGTGTGGCCGGCGGCGGGGCGGTTACCATAATGCAGTGCGATCTGAACGAGCGCGAAAGCCGGTGGGAGGCAGCGGCCGTTTCCGAGACGGCCGCCGCATTCCAGAAGGGCGAGGCGGTCACGCTTTCAGTCGGATCGCTCGAGTGGTTTTCACGCCCGACCTTCGAGTGGGATTCGCTCGCACCGTTCCGAACCGACCCACCTGATTACAGGCTATTCTGCAGCGTCGCGGATGGTGTCGTGCTGGCTTTCGATTACATCACAAGCCTTGCGGCATGCAGCGAGCCGCAACGCATGGCCCTCGGGACGCTCGGCGGCGTGATCCTGTCGCCATACGATAGCGGCAAGGGGATGCTGGCTCTCTCGAGTCGGCTGCTGTTCAACTGCGGAAACGGACAGCCGCTGTACGACATCCAGCGGCTGCGGCGTTCGCACGATGGTCTTCTGTGGGCACAGGCGGGCGAGGATCTGCGCACGGCGGTGCTTCTCCATGCAGACACAGACGGCTGGTTCGGGCAGAAAGGAGGCTCGCCCTTCGACGAAACGATCCTCGGCGACCACAGGATCGCGTTTGAGCACGACTGCTTGCGCGTGGACGGTGTCCTCCATAGGTACACGCTCGACGCTCTGCCCTCCGAGCGCAAGCCCCTCGCCGACTGCGTGGGGTATTACTCCGATGCCGACGGCTCGTTCTCGGGCGATCAGGCGATCTGGCTGTGCACGCGGCGAAGCGGGCTGATCAAGATGCTGCCCGCCCACCTCCCGAACAGTAGCAGCATACTCACTGAAGACGCGCGGTTCTGACCTTCCGGTACTTCCACGAAATGTAAAAGAATGTAAAAACGCCCCCGGCGGCTTGACAAGCTCCCGTTTACGTGGTATTTTTGCTATAGCGGACGCAGCGGGAACGCGGCGCCTGCGTGTCGGCACCTTCGGCGTTTCATCCTCGCCTTGCTGTTCACCCCAGATATGTTCTGCCTGGCTCGTTCTGCGAATCTCACC
>Ga0114918_10000476_pt1 | contig 34566 bp, 30 predicted proteins | sample LantaG_FD_87015 | JGI IMG/M metagenome (GOLD analysis project Ga0114918, IMG submission 87015) | Deep subsurface microbial communities from Baltic Sea to uncover new lineages of life (NeLLi) - Landsort_02402 metaG | ecosystem: Environmental > Aquatic > Marine > Oceanic > Sediment | place...
GCCCCCCCCCCTTGCCCCCCCCTCCAGGGGGGGGTAAGGGGGGAGGGCCATTGACGTAGACGTCGCGCAGGGGGGAACAGTTACCCTCCAGCGTCACCTCCGGCTGCGTCGTGGTGAGGTTCGCTCCACCGTTGGTGCTGATGGAGAGCGTCGTGTCGGGTATCTGGTCGTTCAGCGCCGGGATGCGGGCGGCGACGTACTCCTTGAGTTCGTCCCGCCCCTCGCCACTCCCCAGGCGAGGCAGCGCATCAATGCGCGGGTACATCTCCTCTACTGAGAACTCGTGCGCCGCGATGCTGGCGATCTCCTGGTAGTACCAGCGCGTGAAGTCGGGATAGAGCAGGATGCGGCGCACGATGGGCAGGTTGGGCCTCCAGATGGAGTTCTTGGGGTTGCAGAGGTCGGGGTTGAGGTCGCAGAAGGTTTCGTCGTGGTCCCAGGAGATGAGGATGAAGCGGTCATCGGAGGGACGGTGGTAGAGAAAGTAGTCGTCACCCTGTCCGAACCACAGCGCCCCCTCGCGGTTGTCGAGCACCGCCTGGACCGCAAACCAGCGCAGCCACTCGCCGCTGTCAGCCAGCACCTCCGCCTCGGCGCGGAAGGTCTCATCGGAACTATTGGTGAGCGCGTCGGTCAGCGCGATGACGTCGGAGTAGTCATCCGCATCCTGGTTGTTCTTCTTGAGGTAGTAGGGACGGTAACTGTCAGGGTCAGGGCCGCGATAACTCAGGTCCGCCCCATCGTAGCCCCGGTAGAGATTGCCGGTGGATCCAGAAAATCCCACGTGCCCACCCCGTCCGGCCGCCGTCCGTATGAGACGTCCTCCCGCTGTGGGCCGAAGACAACGCTGTCTAGCGGAACGTTGCTGTGGGCGTCGTCGGCAAAGAGGCCGATCTCCTCCCCGTCCCGGTTCAGTTTGAAGTTAGCGTGTAGCAGCCCCTGTCCTGTATCCTTGTCACACCATACCAGCAGGTAGCCGCCTGGTGAGATCACGGTGCTGGCCGGGAACTGCCACTTCGTCGGATTGTCCAGGTGGTCCGTGAGGTACATCCCGTCCAGCGTCACTGTGACCGCGCTACTGTTGTACAATTCCACCCAGTCGTCGTACTCCCCCGCCTCATCCTGGTTGACGCTCTCATTGTCGGCCAGGAATTCGTTGATCAGCACGGCCGGGGGCGCGTAACCGACCAGGTAGCGATGCGTGACCGTGGGGGCAGCGGTGGGGTGCAGCGTCGTCTGGCCGATGCTGTCCACCGCCTCCAGGTAGTAGTCCACCAGCGTGCCCTCGGACTGTGGCGGGATGTGGGCGGTGTAGATGCCACCCCCCTCTAACTCCCCCCTGCAGGGGGGAGAATTGCCTCCCTCTGGCTCCCCCCCACAAGGGGGAGAACCGGACATTGGCATGGCCTGGAAGCCGGTCCCGGCATCGTACCACAGCGTGGCGGAGACAATGGGGCTGCCGGCGGTGATGACGGCGGTCACAGTCACACCCTCGCCTGCGCCAGGCCAGGTGGGTGTGCGCGTCACCTCCAGGAACTCCGGTGGGTGCAGCAGGTTGGGCCCGCCGGGCGTGGGGGTGTCCATCGCGTGCCACTCGTCGCCCCCGCCTGTGGTGAGCCCCGTCGAACCATCAGGGAAGCGGCCCCAGGAGACGTCCGGCGTCTGCGGGTCGAAGTAGACAGCGTCAATAGGAGCATAGTAGCCAGCCTGGCTGTCGAACAGGCCGACGTACTCGCCCGCGCCGGACAGTTTGAAATTGAGATGGTCGCCCGTGCCGTCGCCGTCAGCCCAGAGGAGCAGGTAACCACCGGCTGGGACGATCGTGCCGGGTGGAAGTTGGTAGATGTGGGACTCATCGAGTTGTTCGGGGTCAGGCTGGTCAATGTTGTCGGAAAGGTACATCCCACCCACGTCAATGTCCACCGGCCCACCGTTGTAAAGTTCGAGCCAGTCGTCGTGGTCGCCGTCCTCGTCCTCCAGCGTGTGGGTGTTGAGCGCCATCAGTTCGTTGATGTAGAGCGGCGGGCGTTGCCAGCCGACGATGTAGCGATAGTCCCCCTGCGGCCAACCGGGACGGTCCACAGTCACCATCCCCACCTCGTCCTCCGCCTCGACGTAGTACTCCACCCAGATGCCGTCGGCCTGGGCGGGGATGGTGCCGACAAAAAGGCTCCCAGCCCCCGTTCCGGGGGCGTCGGCAGTCATCGGTACGTCCTGGTAGTCTGGCGGCTCCGTCCCCGCCGCGAAAGCGCGGTACCACAACGTGGCCGTGATGGCCCCTTCGTCGGTGATGATCGCCGTGACGGTGACGGCCTCGCTGCTGGTGGGCCAGGTTGGCGTGGGGGCCGTGCCGCTGATGACGGGCGGCCCACGCTCGCGGGCCCAGTTCGGGAACTCCGGGTCGTAGTTGGCGACGAAGTCGGTCAGGCCGAACTTGCTCGCCAGTTCCTCCCGCCACTGCTCGACCAGCGCGGGCGGGGTGATGATGAGTATGCGGTTGACCATCTGGCGCAGGAGGTACTCTTTGAGCACCAGGCCGGCCTCAATGGTCTTGCCCAGCCCAACCTCGTCGCACAGGAGGCCGCGGCCGCGGAAGCGGCGCAGCGCGGTCTGGGCGGCTTTGACCTGGTAGTCGAAGGGGGTGAAGTAGAGCGCGTTCAGGCAGACCAGTTCGTCGAAGCCGGCGACGAGCGCCAATCGCTCGGCCTGCAGTTGCAGGCGGTAAGGGAGCCAGCCAGCAAAACGCCCGGCTGCCGCAGCCTCCAGCACCCGTTCCGCGCCAGGCCGCAATCGCAGATCACAAATTGTCTCAGATAACAACCCCTCCTCAGCCTTCGGTTTGATAGAGCCTACACATTGTACGCCCAGGCGCGGGTCATGTCAAGCAAACTGTCTCTGTGTGTTCGAGGCAGAATTCGAAATCCCAACCTCCCTCCCGCCTATTGAGTTTATGCCGCTATTATGGTACAATGAAATCGACCCGGCGGTCATTGCGAGGTAGACTGTGAGTATTCTCCAGAGCCAAGCCCATCAATCAGCAATCAACGGAGCCACAACAGGAAGAGAGGAGTTAGAAGAGCGATACGCCCACCTGCTTGAGGAAAGGCTCGCGCTGCGTCGGCACGTCACCTATGTTCCCAACAAGAGCATCCCGATCCAGCGCTGGTTTCGGTACAAGGAAGCATTTTCTAGCGATCTCGTCAGGTTGTTCCTGGGAGAGTTCGGAGCCGATCCCCATACCCACAGGGTGTTTGACCCATTTGCGGGCTGTGGCTCCACAATCCTGGCAGCCAGGCAACTGGGCTTCGGGGCCTGGGGGATTGACATTCTCCCCGTTGCTGTGTTTGTGGCCAGAGTGAAACTGCGTGGGGCGGAGGAATACGACCTGGGTGCCTTGCGTGAAGCAATAGATGACGTACTGCTTATGCCCTACAGGACGCCAACCATCACAGCGCCAGACGACGTACGGATCATTCGTCTGGCATACACGCTTGACACCCTGAATCAGATCCTCTTCTTCCAGGAACAAATAGCGGCCATTCAAGATGAGCACATACGCGACTTTCTTCAGTTGGCGCTGCTTGCGGTGCTGGAGAGTGTAAGCCATACGTCGAAAGATGGACAGTTTCTACGCTTGAGACCAGCAGCGCGGCTTTCTGATGTCCGAGAAGCCCTTTCGAACCAAACTGATATGATGTGGAGTGACTTGACCGGCACCGGACAGCAACCACTTCCTGGCTGGGAATCCCCGGAAGCGGCTGCAAACAACCGTTACGATTACAGTCGCATATACAGCCTGGAACTTTGTCTGGGCTTTGTCGAGACATTCGAGCAACTGAAGGCTGTTCGACACAGCCTGTTGCGCTCACACATCGAATCCCGCCCAGCGCCGACAGACGAGGTTCATCATCCGGCTCTGGTCGAGGTGCTGCAGAACCTGCAAGGCCAGAAACTGAATAACCCCCGCATCCCTATCATGATCAAGGGCTACTTCGAGGACATGAATCTGGTGTTCCGGCAACTGGCCAGGGTATGTCGTCCCAACGCTAAAGTGGCTCTCGTCGTAGCGAACGCCAGATTTCACGGGGAACTCATCCCCGTAGATCTAATGCTGTCCGAACTGGCTGGAGATGCAGGATTCCAGACAGAGAGAATCTACGTCACAAGATACAAGGGAAACAGCTCACAGCAGATGGGCAAATTCGGTCGCGTGGCCGTGCGCGAGTCCATAGCCCTGTGGCGGTTTGTTGGTCACCCAACAAGGCCGGAACCCAGGCAGAAAGTACAACACCAGCCACCGTATTCCTCAAGGAAGGCAATCGTGAAACAATTGGCAATGCTCGAAACCAAAGGGATGTACAAAGCGGCGGGAGAGCCACGTCATGACGGCTATTTGCAACAAAACAGAAAACCTTATACAATAGACTGGACCCTGGCAGATTTTATGACGTGTGGGAAAGTGCCAATGGTGTTGAATGAACTGAAGGAAGAGAAATGAGTCAAGATCTAGCCCAGGCCGCCACAACCAGAGAAAAGAAGATTCTCAATATCGGCTATGAGAGGACGTGTGATTGCAAGCCGTCCCACATTAACTGTCTGACTGCCAAAGAATGGCTAAAGTGCCAAATCGGAGTCTGGCAATTCTATTACGAAGGTCGCGACATTCGAGATAAAGAGTTGCATCCAGCAGTCTTTCCGATTAGCCTGGCCACTAAAGTCATTTCGCTATTTACTCATAGAGGCGAACTGGTTGTTGACCCCTTTGTTGGTAGTGGGACAACATTGGTTGCTGCTCGTGATTTGGACCGCAACGCAGTTGGTTTCGACCTGCAAAAAGAGTACAGAGAACTCTGTGGCGAGCGTCTGCAACAACTTGCGTTGATTAACACAAGTACGCAGTTGGCGATTCAAGATGATGCCCGCAATATTCCTCAGTATTTCGAGGAAGGAACGATTTCGCTGATTCTCACTTCTCCGCCTTACGCCAATCTCCTCAATCGCAGACGAAGAAACAAGAGCAGAAGAGGTGATCTACGGGAAAACAGACAGTATATGCAAGTCGAACAGTACAGTCAGGATCCGCGCGATTTGGGAACTCTGTCTCCGGCAAAATTTGGAGAGGCAACGGAAGAGATTTTTGCAGGAATCTTGCCTTTACTGAAACCAAAGGGGCATTGCGTCATTAATGTGCCAGATATGTGGTGGGAAAATCAGCGTATTACATTGCACATTATTGTCGTCGAGGCTCTACGCAAAGCTGGCTACGAGTTGAGGAATACGATCATCTGGGATCGTACAAACATTGTGAATCGAATAGGTATCTTTGGCTGGCCCTCAAACTATATTACAATGGGCACTACTTTCGAGTATCTTCTTGACTTTTGGCGGCCTCTAAAGAAAGGGAAATGATCAATGCAAGAGTCATTTTTCCCTGACGGGCTATCAATCCGTGAGAGACGAGCCGCGTATGAGATCAAACGCATAGAGCAACAGATGAGCCCATACGAGAACGTGTATTGGTTTGCGCGGGCGCTGGTTAGTAGTGAGTATGGTAGTGTGGGAAGAGATAATGCTAAAATGCTCAGTCTGGCGCAAGCAATTGATACTTTCTTGTCTGTTCCCGAACCCGACTTAGTCACTTCAAAACAGGCTGCTTGGAACCTGATGCGCAAGTTCCACCGTTCTGATACCAAGGCTGCCGACAGGGTGGAAAAACTGATTGACTTCCTGGATCCTTTGATCACTTCCATCCAGGATTTGATTGTATTGAAGTTCACCATTGAGCATATTCTCATCCCCACGAACGAGTTGTTGAGAAGGGTGCCCAGTAGTGATAAAGAGATAGCTGAGGAGTTGATAAGAGCATACCTCGACGAAACGGGCGAGGCTGGCTTGAAAGATGTGATCCTGATGTGGGATCGGAAAGGCCGGCGTTGGTGTATGGAGCGGGAACGGGTACTGATAGTCGCTGGTTTTCGCTTGCTTCGAGAGACTCTCGACGATCTACTCAGGGACAACTGGCTCAATCGTATTGATGCTGATCAAACCCTCACCGCTTTTGTGCAGGAGTTTGAGCGCAGGCTTGTAAGAGGTGTGCGGCCGGGCAGAGCAGGCCGGAGCCTGGAAGATGTTACGGGTGTCATCCTGGACCACTTTGGAATCAAAGATTACATTGATGCCCCAGAACACATCAAGACGGCTTTCGAAGTGGACAAGATGATCTTATTGCCGGATGGGTGGCGAATAGGTGTGTCCTGCAAGCGCACTTTGCGCGAAAGGTGGAAACAAGCAGCTACCCTGGACCTGCAGCATATGGATGCTGAAAGAATCAAAAGCACGTGGCACGTCATCACCTACACTTCAGATTTGACGGTGCAGAAAGTCGAGGCCATTGGGGAGAGTAGAGGCATTGTTTACATTCCAGACGACGATCACTTCTTCCAGAACCACTTCGCTGATCCTGCTGTTTCGGTTTTCATCCGTCCAATGACCTCTTTCATCTCGGACCTGGAAGATGAAGTTCATAGCTCTGAAGGGAGCTAAGAACCGCCAATTCTGAGAGCGCGCCGACGATCACCACGACGATGGCCGCACCCCACCTCCTACTTGAACTTCACCAGGTCGAAGTCGGTGAAATCGGCGTGGTGGAAGATGATGGACTCCGGCCGCCGCCTGAACTTGTCGCCCTCCCAGGAATGGGTGGCGATGACGTGCAGGACGCTCTCGGGGATGCCGTGTTTGTAGGCCAGCGCGACGCCAGTGAAGGGATGCCGCAGGTAACGGTACATATCGGCGAAGACCGTCCGGCCGTCCGGTTCGCTGCGGTACTCAATCAGCTTACCGACGTCGGCCAGCAGCGCGCCCGCCACCAGCGCGTCGTGGTCAATCTGTGCCCGCTCGCCGTAGGCCTCCACCAGTATCTGTTCCATCGCGACGCACATGCGGCACACCGTGCGCACGTGCTCGATGAAGGTAACGTCCACGTCCTCAGCCAACAGCGTGAAAGGAATCTCCGCCAGCGCCTCGACCGTCCAGCCGCCGAGGGCCATCCCCTCCTCCCACACCGCCAGCGCTTTGGCTCGCAGCTCTGGGTCGTGGATCTCACTGAACTCCGGGATCAGTTCCTCCAGTTCTCTCATTGCTTTTCCTCCTCGCCAGATGATGACTTCCTGATCGCGCACCCGTACCCAATCCCCGGTGTGGATGCACGAGACGTCCACCTGATCCAGCATCGGGATCTCGGCGATGATCGCCCCCACGGCCACGACGGGATCGGCTTCGGCGTTGATAATAGCCGCTGGAGCCAGCCGAGAGCGCGCCAGCCGGTAGAGCGTGTAGGAGCCGACGGTGCTGCCCTTGCCGGTGGGGAAGACCAACACGCGCCCGGCCACACATTGGCCTTCCAGCGGGTGACCAGCCTCGATGACCACTCCCGTATCGGGGTCCACTCCGCCCAGGAAACCGATGGGTTCGGGTGATACGAGGGCTTCGCCCTCGGCATGGCCGGGTTTGATCACGCGGGCTAGAACACGGATGGTAGAACACGGATTGCAGGACAACAACGGATTAGACTCGCACGAACACTGGTCGAATGGCTGTGTCGTAGAAGTTGGTCAGTATGCCCAGGCGGATGTCTTGATGGCGCATCCAGTCTTTGAGGTTGTGCACGTTCACATCGGCTACGTCACGGATGGCCACCGGGAAGTGCATTACCGCGCCCTCGACTACGAAGTGGTTAAATTTCAGGGAGCCAATGCTTTCACCCTGAAAGATGACCTGGTACTCCTTGCGCAGCTCGGCACCCACGCCGCGCAGCCGGTACTCGTAGTAACAGGCGTTGGCATAGATGCGATGGATGAAACCCGGCCCCAATGCGCGGTGCACCTCAACCGCCGTGCCCAGCACCTCCCCCGCCACCTCGGGACAGAGTAATCCATCCGGCAACTCGCCCGGCGACCGGAAGCCCGGTTCGTACTCAGCCTGTCGGTCTGGATCGAAGTACAGCCGCTCGAACTCCGGCTCCGGCCTACCGAAGTTGAGCAGCAGCCCCACTCGCGCCCCGACCGTCTTCATATACGAGAAGAGTTGCGCCTTGTGGATGCTCCCCAACCGAGGCACCACCTTACACTCGACCACGACCACCTCATCCACGAGCAGAATGTCGAGCCGCTGTACACCGACCAACCATTCTTTGTACATAATCTGGTACTCTGGCTGCCGCCGGTGATGTACCCTCATCTTTCCCAGCAGTTTAACCATCGCGTTCTCGCAGATCAACTCGGGATAAGTGCGCGACAAGCCGTTATATGCGGTGTAATATGCTCTGAGGGTCTTGCCGGTCAGTTCCTTGTAGAGCAACTCCGTCATCGGCTCCTCCGAATCCGCTACTGTCTTGTAATCCGCGTTCTCAGAACTCGGATTACAGGACATCAACGGATCAAAAAGCCGCGCTCTTCACTCTCCCATCAAAGTCCAAGCAGTCTTCCACCCGCTGGCGTTGAACCGGGCTCAGTTCATCGAGTGCAAAGTAACGATATTCAGAATGTTCTGGACTCAACCATATCTTAGCATCGGACGGCGGTGTCACCAGACAGCAGCGAAAAATACAGGCGTGCGACCTGCTGCTCGTCGTTAGTAATGACTGCGTGAACGCTCAACCTGTATGTGTCTTGAAAGGCCATTGATTTGTCCCATTCCTAGCCGCCATGACGGATCAGGGCTTGTACCTGTTCACGGTAGTAGTTGCAGTAACTTCTCACGCCACAGATTGAGCAAGCCGGATTCTTCTCTAAGCAGATGCCCCGTTCTATTCCAAACTCGTCTGACTTCACTTGTCCATAAGCCGCAAACACAATATCAACGTATCGAACTGGATGCTCTGTCGCCTGCGCGAACTTTCTGCCCTGAATCACCGTTTTGAGAAGTTGTCCCTCGCTTTCGATGAGGCCCAACCTCTGAAAGATGCGGCATACGACCCTGTCTGGCTTGATAACGGGCATACCGATGTCAGTGAGGAAGTGATAGGTTGTGATACTACCCAAACCTTCGAATCGGTACTGCAACTCTTCCTTCAACAGCATGAGGTTCTCGAACGATTGATTTGGCTCGAAGGACTCAATATACTCTTGGAATGAGCCATACTCCGTCACGATGCTTTTGAGAATTTGGGCGTTGCCGACGCAGGCTCGAACTTTGCGCCTGTTTCTTATCATATTCTGGTCACTTAGGATGCGCTCAACCTCAGCGTTCCCGTAGCCCGCAACTCTCTCGAAGTCAGAAAAGTGTCCGTCAATCACTTCCAGTTTTGCGTTGACAGTCGCAGCCCTAAAACCAGAATAGAAAACAACGTGCACCAGTACCCGGTAGTATTCGCTATCGGACAGGATTCTGCCTTTAAGATGTTTGAACTCTTCAAGGCACTCTCGAATTGTGTCTGCGTCCAGCGTGCTATGGCTTATGAGCGTAGACTCTACTTTCTCGAAGATGGCCTTGTAGTCTTTCATCTATGGTGCCTCCAATAACGTGATGGCATGAAATGGGGGCTTTACACATTACAGAATTACCCGGCAACATTTGCGTTGTCCGCGAGAGTCGTGATCTGCTACTTGCAGACTTGCGGCTTTGCCGCGCTATGCTTCACATTTTACGTTTTATGAGAGCAACCTCAGCGTCAGCCTTCCTCCCAACCCACTACTGTCCCGCCCTCTGCGTCACGTCAAATGCCTCGATATTCCACAACTCCGAGTACTCGCTGAGGTCCAGAATCACGCCGCTCACCTCCGGGCGCGTGGCGACCAGTTTGGGCACGAAGTAGAGCGGCAGCACGGGCAGGTCGCGGGAGAAGATGCGCTGCGCCTCACGGTGGAAGAGAGTGTACGCCTCCGTTCCAGGCAGCATGTCCAGTGCCGACCGGCAGGCCGCGTCGTAGTCGGCGCTGACGTATCCAGGGTTATTGCTCGCAGCCCACCAGTTTTCGGCGCGTGGAACCTGGGACGAGAGATAGAGCCCACACGGTGCATCGAGACCATTCAGCCAGGAGAAAAGCGCCAGGTCGAACTGGCGCCCGAACACCGGGCCGTCGGGGCCGTCGGCGAAGAGTTCTTCGGCCGGCAGGCACTCCACCGCCAGCCCAACGCCGCAGGCCGCCAGGTTCCCCGCCAGGATACGCGCCGTCCGCTCGCGGGCCGGGTGATCGCTGGTCGTGAGCAGGGTGACGGAGAACGGCGTGCCGCTGGCGATGCCTGCTATACCATGGGCCTCCCGGATCCCGTCCCCGTCCTCGTCCCGCCAGCCCGCCTCCTCCAACAGGGACCGGCCAGCGAACAGGTCGTAGTCCCAGCGATGAAGCCAATCGCCCGCATAGAGCGGGTGTTCGGGGGCGACGTAACTGTGGGCGACAGCGGCCTCGCCGTAGGGCAGCGCCTCACGCGCAATGCGCTCACGGTCAACGCACAATGCGACGGCCTGGCGCACCCGCACGTCCCCGAAGAAATCCGGGCGGCGAACCCACCCGGCCGGGTCAATGCCAAAGTCCAGGTGCTCCCACTCGCTGCTGGGGGAGGGAACCAACCGCACCGTGCCGGCGTCAGCGGCTTCCAGCAGCAGCGCGACGTCCCCGCTCTCGATCACGCCCTGCGTGATGAGGTCACATTCGCCCGCCGCGAGCAGGTCAAGCGCCCGCCCCAAGTCGGGAACGAAGCGGAAGGTGACGCGGTCGAGGTAAGGCAACCCCTCGGACGCGCGGAAGTAGTGCGGGTTGCGCACCAGCGTGATGTGGTCGCCCTCTGCCCACTCCTCGACGGCGAACGGCCCCCAACCCAGCGGCTTACGGTGCGCGACCTCGGCGCTGAGCAACTGGTCAGCATCGCTCCCCCCCCACACGTGCTGGGGCAGCGGGTGGTAGAAGTTCAGGAAGTAGAAAGTGTCTCGATAGCCGGGAACGCCGGTCCAGACGACAGTGCGCTCGTCCACGGCGTCGTAACTGCGAGTGCGATCCCAGAGCAGCCGCAGGGTAGGACTCTCGAACTCGCCGGCCAACTCGAAGGAGTAGCGGGAATCGCCAGCGGTCAACGGGTGACCATCCGCCCAGGTGACGTCAGCCCGCAGCGTGAAGGTTACCACCACCTGCGTCATCGTGACCACCCCACCCTCGAATGTGGCCTCCTGGCCATCGGCATCGAAAACAGTGACGCCTGGCAGCAGGTCCACCGCCAGGCCGTTGACATCCACGACTTTGTCGCCCTCCTCGACCTGGACGCTCCGCAGGACGGCATCCCCGTCGGCCAGGCTGGGGATTTTCTCCAGGATCACGGGCTGGAACTGGTACGCGCGGGTGTCAATCGGGCCATCGTAAATACCAGCCAGCACGTTGCGAGCGGCATGCGACGGGCCGCCGTAGATGAAGAGTGTGTTGGGCTCCTCAGCCTGGCAGATGGTGAATTCCCTGGGCGGTATCGGGGTCGGCGTGCTGGTGGGAGCCAGAGTGGGTGAGGGTGACGGCGAAGGGGAAGGGGAAGGAGAAAGGGAAGGCACGTCAGGCGTGGCGACCGTAGCAGTGGAGTCAGGCGACAGACAGGCCGTGATGAGGCCGGTCAGCAGCAGTGCGACGGTCGCGATGTGGCTATACTTCATCTTGCCTCCTCAACATAGGGGCCAGGGACTAAGTAAGTCCACATAAGTTCTTGTCGCTTTTTCTCGGCTTGCTGAGGAGCAATGTCTTGATGGTTACCCCCACATGTGGGAGAAATAGGCTGATATCCCGCATTTGAGCCAGATGTGGTGCTCACGTAGAGGTGATAGGAATTTATGTGAACCTACTTAGATAGGGGCCAGGGACTAGGGTCTAGGGACTGACTAGGAGCGATCAATTTCGACACGACCGGAAGCCGCTTCGCCCTCCCAGTAGCGGATGAGACCCTGCAATGCACGTGCCGCTTCGCCCTGCAATGCTGCCAGGCGCTCCCGCTCAGCGTCGTCCAGATAGTCCAGCCGGTGCGAGAGATGAATAAAATACTCCTCAATACGCCCGCCCAAAGACAGCCCGCTCACTGGCCTCTTTTCCGCAGCGGATGCATTTTCCTTTCCCCGGCTCCTGCTCCAGCGGGATGCAGCGTATCGTGGCTTTGGTGTCCTCCTTGATCTGCGCCTCGCAGTCCGCATCCCCACACCACCAGGAACAGGCGAACCCGTCGGACACCGCCTCCTGGAACTCGGCGTAGTCCCCGGGGTCGTAGGTGTGCGCCTCACGGAAGTCAAGCGCGCGACGGTAGAGATCGGCCTGGATCGTGGCCAGCATCTCCCGCACCACTCCCGTCAGCCCCTCCAGCGGCGTGGTGCTTTTCCCCTCGCGGCCGGGGATGTCGCGCCGGGCCAGTGTCACCTGCTCCCGCTCTACGTCCCGGGGGCCGATCTCAATCCGCAGCGGCACACCCCGCATCTCCCATTCGTTGAATTTCCAGCCGGGCGAATACCCGTCCCGGTCGTCCACGCGCACGCGCACATCGTCGCGCAGCGCCGCCTCTACCCGGGTCACAACCTCAAGCACCTCGGCACGCTGGCCGTCGCTCTTCCAGATGGGCACGATGACCACCTGGATCGGGGCCAATTTCGGCGGCAGGACCAACCCCTGATCGTCGCCGTGTACCATCACCACCGCTCCCACCATCCGTGTGCTGACGCCCCAACTGGTCGTCCATACGTATTGGAGTTCGTTGTTCTCGTCGAGGAACTTGATGTCGAACGCCCTGGCGAAGTTCTGCCCCAGAAAGTGACTGGTGCCAGACTGGAGCGCCTTACAGTCTCCCATCATAGCCTCAATAGTGTAACTGGTCACCCCGCCGGCGAACTTCTCATTCTCGCTCTTGCGGCCGGCGATGACCGGGATGGCGGCGTCCTCGACGGCGAACTCTGTGTAGACGTCGAGCATCTGCAGGACGTTGGCCTGTGCCTCCTCAGAAGTGGCAAAGGCATCATGACCTTCCTGCCACAGGAACTCGGTGGTACGGAGGAACAGCCGCGTGCGCATCTCCCAGCGCACGACGTTGCACCACTGGTTGATCAGCAGCGGCAAGTCGCGGTAGGACTGAATCCACTTGGCGTACATGTGCCCGATGATCGTCTCGGAAGTGGGGCGCACGGCCAGCGGTTCCTCCAGCCGCTTGCCGCCACCGTAGGTGACGACGGCTAGTTCGGGCGAGAAGCCCTTGACGTGCTCAGCCTCTTTCTCCAGGAAACTCATGGGGATGAAGAGCGGGAAGTAGGCATTTACGTGGCCGGTAGCCTTGAAGCGCCGGTCGAGCCCCGCCTTGATGTTCTCCCACAGTGCGTAACCATGGGGCTTAATTACCATACAGCCCTTGACGGGGGCGTAATCGGCCAGGTCGGCCATCTGGACTACGTCGGTGTACCAGCGGGCATAATCCTCACTGCGGGGTGTGACTTTGGTGGCCATTTCTCCTCCTTTTTCCGTCAGCCCAGGACCATTGCGCCGGGCTCACGTGACATGTTCTTCTTCTGGGTCGTCCGCGGCAAATTCCTTTTATCGCGCACCTCCGGCCATTGTGCATTACCACTCAATCACACGGAAAGGGTAGACGTTGATGATCTCGGTGTCCAGATAGCGTGTCCGGCAAGTTTCCGGTCCGTAGACGTGCTTGTGACCGTGAAGCAGATAGCGAGGCCGGAAATAGGCAATAAACCCAATCAGTGCCTTGAAGCCACGATGAGGCAAATCCTCACCGTCATGGATGCCGAAGGGTGGCGAATGTGTGATGAGGATGTCCAGGTAGCGCCCGTGAAGCACGCGGTTCATAAGCAAGGCTGGCGTCATACACCAGACTTTGTAGGTCATCTCGCTCTCCGTGTACTGGAAGGGCGCTCTGGGCTTGTAACGAATCGAGCCTTCCAGCCCGCCCAGGAGCATCCCTCTGGTTTCTACAGTCCGTCCATCCAGATTAACCCAACCGCCCGGTTCGGTAAGCGTGCGTCCATCAGCCGTATACTCAGGTTGGTCGTGGTTGCCGTGCACGAAGAAACAGGGCCTGTTCAACATCGTCGCGATATACTCCAGGTAGGAATAGGGCAAGTCGCCACACGAAAGCACCATATCCACGTCGTCAAATCGCTCGCGGATGCGCGAACTGTAGATACTCTCGACCACCAGGTCGCTGACGGCGAGGATTTTCACACTTCCCTACTCCTCAGGCCACTTCCGGTTGTAGTTGAGCGCCAGTTTGTCGAGAATCGCCTGCTCCAGGTCTACGCCGGTCAGGTAGGCCAGTTGCAGCAAGTAGAGCGCCACGTCGGCCAATTCCTCCGCCAGTGCATCTCTGTCGGCCTGCTCGCCCCACTGGAAATGCTCCAGTACCTCGGCCGCTTCCAGCGAAAGCGATATGGCGATGTTGCGCGGCGTCTGCTGCCACGGCGAATCCTTCCCATACCAGCCCATCACCTCCACGAAGCGGTTCATCTCGTCGGTGAGTTCCTGGATGGTCATTGGTATCCCCACACAAAGGCCAGCCCCCGCATGGTCTGGAGGGCTGGCCGGCTTACGCTCCGCGTATGCGTCCCCAACACACCTATCCAGACCAACAAATGTCTGGCTGCGGAGGGGCCGGTGGGCTGGGAAAGCACACAACGAACATAATACACATTCTGGAGCCTCGTCTCTGAATTGGAGGCAGTATACAACAAAAGGACCGAGATGTCAAAGTGTGTTTTTCCCCCGCCATATCGGCTGGCCCACTGCTACAGTCCCCGTCGGAAGCGTCCCGCCCGACGAGAGCCGCTAGAACAGCGTCAGTTCGCGGTTCAGGATGTGCGCGCACACATCGTGCACGTTAGCCAGGCTCTCGTCGAGCACGCTCTGCACGTCGGCCCGTATGCTGGGGGTGAGTGGCCCATTAACCGGGCGCACCAGTGCGGTGGCCACCAGCGGCCGATCCAACGGCGCGCCGATCTGCGAAAGGACGTAAACAGTAGCTTCCCGGACAGTGGACACCCGCCTGACAATGTCCTGCGCCGCCAGCAGCGCCAGCACGTTGTAGACCTTGCCCACGTGTGAGATCGGGTTCTTGCCACAGGCCGCCTCCAGGCTGGCCGAGCGGAAAGGCGCGATGACGCCATTGACCCGGTTGCCGCGACCGACCGCCCCGTCGTCGCCCATCTCGGCCGAGGTGCCGGTCAGTGTCAGGTAGACCGCGCCGCGGGCAACGTCGTCAGCCGTGTCCACCATCACCGTCACTTTCCGGTGATCGAGCTGAGAGGCGTATTCCTGGATGGCTGCCTCAGCCGCCCGCTTGGCCTCCACGTATTCGGTCGCATCCCCGATGCGCGTGGCGATAAAGGGCAACGCCACCGTCAGTGTCAGTTCCCCGTTGCGGCGCAGGCCCATCACCTTGACGTCCTCGCCCACCGGGAAATCGTCAATCAGGCTGTAGTTAATGTGCTGGGCGGTCTCGTAGACGGCATGCTCCAGCCCGGAGCGGGGCCAGTGACTGACGCCAAAACTGGTATCGTTAGCCGTCACGTGATCCACCACATACTGCAACTCCTCAGCCCCCCGACCAGCATAACTATCAATCACCATGTGCCTGTCGGGGTCCAGATAGCGCATGGTCTCACGCACATGCTGCTTGGCGGCCTCGATAGCAATATCGTCCATAGGCACCTTCTGCCCCTGGAAAGCGGGAGTGCCACGCCCGGCGATCTGGATGCGGATGGGCTTGAGCATACGCCCGCCGCCGTAGCCGACTTCGACCTCCCCGGCCACCAACTGTACCTTGTCGAAGTTGTGGTGCAAAAGTACGCCCAGATTCTCCTGGCACCAGCGGCTGTACTCAACCGAGATGCGCTCGGCGATGCCGTCGCACAGGCTATCGGGATGACCGATCCCCTTGCGCTCGACGATCTCAACCGCTACGTCCTCAATGAACTGGCCAGTGGCTTCAACCACCACAATGTTGCGCTTTGTCATCTATTACCTCCTCGTGATTTCCCCTCAGCCGGGGCTGGCACTGACAAGAAAAACCCCTTCTGGAGGACAGAAGGGGCACGACTGACGTGACCACCTCTCATCTTCCAGAAACACCGTTCTGCCGGAATTAGCACCTGGGTTAGTCTAATGGTCTGGTAGTCCGGTAGTCTAATAGTCTAGTGGTCTGATGCCACTGGTCAATCTTGCATCAAGTGACCATACGACTACCTGACTACCCGACTATCTGGCTACCTGACCAACCTGGTTGTCGAGGCTTCGCAGGGCCGGTCCCTCCACCTCTCTGGATAAGAGTGTCGCCGGGATATTCAGTTTGTGTGCGATGATACCACGGATGCGAATAACTGTCAAGACTTGCAGTTTGAAGAATTCAGTGCTATAATCTTGAGGTCTTGGGCGCGTAGCTCAGTTGGTCAGAGCGCTACACTCACATTGTAGAGGGCAGGGGTTCGAGTCCCTTCGCGCCCACTGTCCTAACTCCAGGCCGCGGCCGCGTGGAAGGGGGAGCCCCATCCGCTCAATGGTCGTGGCCTGTTCAGCATACGCGATGGAAAGATACTATGCCCACACCTGAGAGCGCCGGGGAACGTTTCCAGATAGACTGGTTGATCGGCAACCTGCGCTGGTTACTCCTGGTAAGCGTGGCTCTCGTCAGTTTCACGGATCTTTTCATCAATCACGGCGGCTTTCTCGACGTGGCCTCTCTTCTACCCCAAGTTATCCTCTTGACAGCCGCGGCCCTCTACAACCTCGTCGTGATGCTGCTATTGCTCTACGGCCCCTTCAGACGGGCCGTGCCGGTGATGACGTTGCTGATTGACACCATCCTGACCATCGGCTTTGTCATCACGTCAGGCGGCCTGACGAGCCCATTGCTGTTCTTCGCACTGTTTCCCATCCTCACAGCGGCGCTACGCTTTCCCTGGGTGGTGAGCCTGCTGATCGCTATCCTCGTCGTGGCAGGTTGCGGGTTCGCCGGCTACCTCATCACACCACCCGGGACATCCTGGCCGGCCCTGTTCCCATTTGCAGCCCGCTCCCTGGTCCTCCTGCTGGCAGCCCTGATAAGTGGCTTTGTAGGCAGGCAGATGAAGCAAATCATCGCGCGCGCACACTGGCTTGAGGAGGAGGCCGAACTGCGAAAGTTGCGTGCCGCTCAAGAACATTCGCGAGTGATCTTCGAGTTGGCGAGCACGCTCAGTGCGACGCTAAACTACAACAAAGTGTTGGAAGCGGTGCTCGACGTAGGCGGGGCCGGCATGCGAGAGTTGGGCCGCCCGGACTCAGTCCACGTGAGCATGGTGATGCTTTTCAGTCATAATGACCTGCGCATTGTGGCCGCGCGTCATCTGCCGCCCCGCGACCAGAAAGCCGTGTTCCAGGGCAAGAGCGGTGTCCTGGCCCAAGCATTGGCGACAGCAGAGGCCGTGGTAGCCGATAATCCGGCCGCAGACCCGGAGTTAGGCCAGCTTATCACGATGCACAGTTGCCAGCAGGCAATCGTCGTGCCGCTGCGGGCCGGGTTCGAGAACTTCGGCGCAGTGGTCTTCGGCAGCCCCCATCCTGGCACCTACACAGAAGACCACCGGGAGCTGCTCATCGCCATTTGCAATCAGGCCATTGTCGCGCTTCAGAACGCCCGGCTTTATCAAAGCCTGATGGAGGAGAAAGAACGTATCGTGGCAGTAGAGGAAGACGCGCGCAAAAAATTGGCCCGCGATCTGCACGACGGCCCCACGCAGAGCATTGCGGCCATCGCGATGCGGCTGAACTATGCACGGATGCTGTTGGAGAGGGATCCGCAACAGACGGCTGAGGAATTGGTGCGGGTCGAGGAATTGGCACGCCGCACGACGAAGGAAATCCGCCACATGCTCTTCACGCTCCGACCGCTCATACTCGAAACACAAGGACTGCAAGCAACATTGGAGCAGTACATCAGCAAATTGGCCGAAACGGACGCCACGCCAATCCACCTGGAGGCAACACCAGAGATAGACCAGTTGCTGGATCAGAACACCCAAGGGGTGATCTTCTACATCCTTGAGGAGGCAATCAGCAACGCCCGTAAACACGCCAAGGCCAAAAACATCTGGGGGCGGCTCTACATTCAGGGCAATACCTTCGTCGCTGAGGTAGAGGACGATGGCTGTGGATTCGACGTGGATGAGGTGCAAGTGCGCTATGACGAGCGCGGCAGCCTGGGCATGATCAATATGCACGAGCGGGCCGAATTGGTTGGCGGCCAACTGACCATCGCTTCAGCCTCAGGCGAGGGAACTCGGATCACGCTGACCGTGCCCCTGAGTAGGAGGTAGGCACGTGCCTGGACCAACCCTGGTGTGGAGCGAAGGCTGGCTGTGGCTGAGCGGCTCGCTACTCCTGGCCGTCCTTTCAGCGAACATGGCCTGGTTTTTCCGCCAACCCCGCTCTGGTATGGTAGGTGAGTTCGTCACCCGTCTGGTCGCTTGGCGCTTTTCCCCGTGGCTGCTTCAACTCCTCCGTCTGCTGTACTACATCGGCGTGCCATTCGCCGCACTCCTGTGGGGCCACAACGCGGTCGTCGGGCGGCTGCTGGGGCTACAGCACCTCGACCTGCCCATGCTGAGTGACGAGGCGACCGGCGCCGCCGTCGCTGCCAATTGGCTCGACTGGGCTCACGACGTGGGATGGACAGCGGCACTGGGCATCGGCGCGTGGGCACTGTTGGCACTGGGCTGGTGGGCCTACCGTCGGGCCGTAGTCGCCGCTGATGAGGGGAGTGTGGTTGCCAGGACCAATGTGTCCGGCTGGGTGCTCTTGCGCGAGGCGGCTCACCACGAGGTCCACTGGGCCTTCTACCGCAACGCGCCCATCCTCGCGTGGGGCGCGTATGGGGGGGTCTGGGGTGGGCTGGCGCTGGTGGCGCTGGAGGCAGCGCTCAATCCGGCCTGGCGCAATGGCCTGACCGACCCGCAGCAAGCTCCGGCCCGGTTGCTGCGCGGGGCACTGGCCGTTGTCAGCAGCGCGCTATTTCTGCTGACTCAGAATCTGTGGCTGGCGCTGGCACTCCACTGGGGAGTATCGTGGGGGCTGGCTGCACTATGCCAGGCGCACCTGAAATCCGCGGCATGGTTTGGCACATCAAGGCAATAACAACGCCAGGGCAACCAACACCGCCAACATCGCTATGGCGATGATGCCGATACGTTTGAGGTCAGCGATAACGTAGCGGTACTCCTCCCGCAGATCAGATGCCTGGGGCGCAGACGGTCCCTGAGCGCTAATGATGGGGGTATCGGCGATTTTACTCTCCCTCATTCCCGGCTGTACCATCTGAGCCGGCGAAAGGCGTATTTGCTGGCCCTTATTCTTGACGCGACGTGACTTCTTCGCCATAATCTCCTATCCTCTCCCCTCTCTCACGGTCGTAACTCAGCAATGACAACAATGCGGTGCGTGTCAATCCCATACGGATAGCAAGAAATGAGCGTCAGCACCGGGCTGGAGGTAGATTTCATTACGCTCACCTCTGTCGGCTCAATGATGCGCTTCTGGGTGACGACATAATGGTAGACCTGGCTGGCGGTGTGGACGAAGACCTCATCGCCCAGGTCAAGGTCCGACAGATCACGGAAAATCTCGCCAAAGATGTCGTTGTGGGCCGAGATGACACAGTTGCCGCCCTCACCAGGGTTGGCACTACCGACGTGATGACCGGCCCCCTGCCTAAGCGATTCCCAGTCATCCCCTTCCACGACCGGGGCATCCACTCCGATGGCAGGAATCTGGATGCGGATGGCCTGCTCTGGCCCCGGCGTGGGCACAGGCAGCGGCGTGATCGCCCCCACCAAGTCGCGCAGGTGGGCGGGGATCTCTTCGGGCGCAGGATCGCCAGGCGAATCGGGCGGTGTGTGGCCTCCCGGCAGCATCACCACCTGGATGAGGGGAGTGGGCGTGGGAGCGGGCAGTCGCTGGGCCTGAGTGGAAGCCTCGTTAATCTCGCGCAGCGTTGCCAGCGAACTGAGTAATACGAGGACCAGCCCTGCCAGCACGGCCAACTCCACCACCAGCAGGCTCTTGTCGCGCAGCCAATCCCAGCGAATGTGACGCCGACGCTGGGCGGGTTTCTCCTCCGCAACCGGTTCGTCCAGCGCATGAGCCCGGTACTGCGCTGTGGCCCCCGCGCCCTCGAAGCGCTGATAGTCCATCGGCAGGGGCGAAGGCTGAGGCTCAACCGGCTCTGGAGCCAACGGATCGAGGGTGCTTGTCTCGGCCTCCCTGCCCAATCGGCGCAGACGTTCCAGCCGCGCCTTCCGCTTACGGATGCGCAGAATCTCTTCCAGTTCTTCTATGGATAGTTCGTCAACTGTGCGACGGTCTTTCATCGTTTGACACCGCGAGGCCTGGCCTCACATCCAGTTCTGCGAAGAATGGATCAGGGTCGAGGATGCCTGTCGTGCACCACAAATATGGCATCCGACACGACGTTATAAACCTGCCCGTCTCTCCATTGAAGTTCGATGTCTCGCCCAGGGTTCGTGCCTACCTCGTCGAGATATACGTGTATACGGTCAACCAGCAGTGGCTTGGCACGTTTCAGTTTCCAGGAGTCGAAGTGGTTTGACTTGTCCACAAGTATCAGGAATAGCCGATTCGCAGCATCAAAACGACGTGTGCCTTGTTGCTCATATAGCCATCTGATGAGAGTCGAAGGGTCAAGAATAGACTCCTCGAGTACTCTGTCTCTGGTATTCTTTAACTCTCTCAAGCGACACGTAACTTGTTGGGAAGGATGATCTGCCAATTTTACCCACAGATCTTCCAGGAGCCGCGTCTGTGGCATATTTCGATCGTAGCGAACTTCAAACTCTCGTGCCAAACCCTTGAGAAGCGTGATTTCAGGACGCAAACCCTGGGCTCTTCGCCTTTCAGCGATATATCCCTCTGGCAGATACGTGACCTTCAAGTCGAACGGCACCTCGCTGATGAAGAAGTCTATCTTCTTAACTTGCCCAACAGCGGGAAGAACGCTTGGGTGATCTCGAAATACGTCTTCAATGATGATTGATGTCCAGTGATTATACCACGAGCACAAGACATACCCTCTCAGACTGACTTGAAGCTCGTTGTCAATCTTCTCACATAGTTCATCGTACCTTCGCGTCCTCTTCACGTAGTTATTTACAATCGTCCTTTCCAGGCCGCTTTGGTGAAGCCCACCCCAATCAAATACTTGCAGGCGGTACAGTTCATTGACCAACTCATCCTCCGTCTCTCTCCGCACCGCTCTCTCCTCCTCGTAAATCTCCCGGATGAGGTCGTTGACAGTCCCCATATCAACTTTGGCCTCATAGACCTCTCTGAACATCTGTCTTGCAAGGGTGCTCCGCGAAGTAAGGCCAACCCTATCAAAGAGCCTCTCGAGATACCTCTTGCGGGACAGAGATCTAAGTTTCAGGTAAAGCAATCCATCCGGGGTTTGACCAAGTTCTCGAATCCTATCTTCCCGGAACTTTTGTTCAGCGCTCTGAAAATCTAAAGGCATCTGTTCTTCCTCGCTTCTCAGGGAGAGCACTTGACCACCCCTCAATGTGTTCAAGTTTGTGGACTCGATCTGCACCTGATGAGTCAGCCCCCGGTTTCTGGAACACTAGAGCAAAATCATACTTCAAACTGCCCTTTCTGCTGTCTTGCACAACTGACCCGGCAGAATAGGACAATGGAAAATATCCCCTGTATTCAAGGCAACCATCGGCAGACTCCTGGAGAGATGCATGCAAATATTCCCAACTTAACGAGCCGCGTGCATTGAAAAGCAATACTAGAAAGCGACCTCTCTTCAAAACCTTTCCAGCAAGAGCAAGAAACTTCCTCATAGCGCGGTTGTACTCTGCAAGCCCTTTATGTCTTTCCCTGGCGTTAGAGACCACAATCTCCCTCTGGAAGTCTACCGTGTACCCAAGAATAGCGTTCCATATCTCGCAGAGTTCAAGATAGGGTACCCGATCGCTGTGTGGGGGGTCAGTCAAGATCAAATCAATCGAGTTAGCAGGAAACTGTCCGAGCGCCTCCAACGCATCGTCGCAACAGAGAGAGCCCATCGCCTGGCCGCACAACACATCAAAAGGATGTTCTGACAACGAGCAGGGCGCCGGCAATCCCGGTTTTCCCAAGGCATTAGCGAGTCTGTGCACCCGCCGCGCAAAACAGTTCCATACGTTGATCTCAAAATGGAGTTCGGGACGCCAATAACCGACCACCCAACTTCCTACCTCGATCCTGGAGGAAGAACGACCGATTGTTTTGCCCCGGCCCGTGATAGCAAAAACCATACGACTCATTTGGCCACAAGCGGCAGTCAGACACAAGCGAAAGATAGGCTGCGTGGGGGAGGGCAAACTGCAGATTGCATCCAGTAGCAAGTCCATATTTCGCAAGGCGCGGCCGGTGAAAATGTCATTCAATGTCAGATTGGGAGACGCATTGATCCGAGAGTTTGTAAAGAACCGGGGGGACCGAATGTGGCGCGATTGATACCCCTCATAATTCTCAAATTGTCTAATGTCGTGCTCCGTTGGCTCGTATACTCGTCTTCCCTTGTTCACTACCCATACTTGCTCGAGTTCGTGCTTCTTCCAAAGATAGTGAGTCGCAACGTCGTCGGCACCGTCTCTCTTATAGGACTCCTCAATTTGTCTACGCACGCGCCTCTCAATCTCGACAAAGCCTTCCTCGACAATATCAGCGTCAGGCGGTGAGACTACAAATTTTGAGATTTCGACGGCAACCGGATTGAGATCAATGCCGATGAAGCGTCGTCCAAGACGGGCGGATTCTCTTGTAACTACGCCCGAGCCCACAAAGGGATCCAGGATTACTTCACGTCTATCGGTCAGATTCTCAATCACATAAGAAACCGGCTCAAAAGGCTTCTTTCCCCAGTACTTGTGGAAAGCATACAGCCCACGATACCCTGACGGGGCTGATACCTGAGCAGTCGTTATGACTGCCTCCGTTCCTTCGAGGGGTAATCGAAGCTGACGATGTGAGTTGCTCACTATGCTTTCACCCTCGCCACCGCGAACACCTCTCGCTCGAAGAACCAGCGGAAGGGCGGCCAGTTAAACAGGATATGGCGGGCCGCCGCCAGCAACTGCCCTTCGTCCCGGTTCTGCGGGGGTGTATCCAGCCACACCCGGGCGCGGAACCCCGCTCGCCGCAGCACCCGCCACAGGCTCAGTGCACTCTGCTCGTTCACGTGTACGTCGAGGTTGGCAGGGATGATGGCGCGGGGGTCCTTTGGATAGTTCGCCCCCTGCCCCATCAGCGTGCGTACCAGCCGCACCAGCGAATAGGCATAGCGGTCGTACCAGACGTTGGGAGCGGTGTGGATGATAAGCCGGCCATCGGGCCGCAGCACGCGCCGTGCCTCCGCCAGCGCCTGGTCCAGTTCCCACGGGTGAAGGTGCTCGACCAGATCGAACATCAGCACGCGGTCGAAGAAGACAGCGGGAAAGGGCAGCACCTTGGCGTTAGCCCGATAGACGCCCACAACGCCCCGCGTCTCTTCACTGGCCGTCACCAGCCCCTGCGCCATACGCAACGCCACCGATGCGTAGTCCACCCCGTAGGCCCGCGCTCCCAGCCGCGCACAGTGGCGCAAAATCTCGCCCCTCCCACAGCCGACGTCAAGCACCCGCATCCCGGACGCGACCTCGGCCACCTCAAAAGCCTGGCTCAGCCGGCGCGAAAGGTGCGCTCCCTCACTGGCTATGAACTCTGCGTATCCCTCACAGGCACCTAAGAAATACCCCTCATCGTATCGCTCGGGGCAAACCGGTTTGCTCTTCTCACTCCCCAATCGCGCCTCACACACAAGGTCTCATATATAGACAATGGAATTATAATCTACTGCTCAGGCCCCGTCAAGCGCCGGCCCCACTCAACCAAAGCCCGTCCCAACAGGCCAACTTCTTCCATCCGCAGAAGAGCGGCCAGCACGCCATAGATGGCGATCCCGACGAGCCCGCCCCCCCCTACCAGCAGCACCTCGCCCGCTAATCCGGCGGGCGTGACCTGTGCCAGTTTACCCGTCGCTATGTGGACCACGCCCCCCATCATCGTTGAGGCGACCACCGCCTTGACCACGAGCCCCCACACCCTATGTCCCTGCAGGCCACCTGTATTGTGCCGGAGGAGCACCAGCATCAGCAATGCGTGGGCCATCCACTTGAGCGAGTTTGCCAGTATCAGGCCGTTCAGCGTGAGGGGCATGAAAAGCGTCGGGAACAGGGCCAGAATCACGTACAGGATCACCGTCGCCACACCCACCAGCGCTGGTGTCCAGGTGTCCTTGCGAGCGTAGAAGGCGAAGATGAGCGGCTGATCTACAGCGGCGAAGATCAGCCCCACTAGGTGGCAGCGCAACGCCGTGACCGTCGCCAGCGTATCGGCGGGGGTGAAGTCCCCATGCTCGAAGACCAGCGCGACGATGGGGGTCGCCAGCACCCAAAGGCCGACCGTCGCCGGGATGGTCAACGCCAGCACCAGCCGTAGACCCCGAGCGAGCGTGGCCTTGAAAGGACCGGGCTGCCCGTCGCTTGCCTGGCGGGAGAGGGTAGGCAGGATGGCGATGGAAACAGCGGTGGCAACCAGCCCCAGGGGGAACTGGATAAGCGTGGCTGAGTATTTCATCCAGTTGATGCTCTGATCGCCGGTGCGGGAGGCCAGATTGTAACTGAGCGCCACGGCCAACTGATCCACCACCAATCCGAGGAAAATGGGGACGTAGAGGCGCTTGATGCGCCGCAAGGCTGGATGGCTCAGGTCGAGCGCGAAGCGCCACCGGGCATCACGCAGGCCAGGCCACTGGAGCACGATCTGAAGTATGCTCCCTACCAGCAGCCCAACCGCCAGGCTGGCCACACCCCACCGCTCGTTCAGCAACAGCGCGGCGACGACGACGGCCGCGTTAAAGGCGACTGCGGTAAAGGCCGGGAAGGCAAAACGCTTGAGTGCGTAGAGCGTCCCTGAGACGACGCCGGCCAGGTTGAGGAAAAGCACTGCCGGCACACAGATGCGCAACAGCCGGGCCGCCATAGCCTGCAGGTCGGGGGTCAGGCCGCCGCCCAGCAGCCAGACGACCTGGGGGGCCAGCACCTCCACCAAGAGGACGAAGGCAGAGAGGATAACGACGACCAGGCTGAGGAGACTGCCGAGCAGGTGCCACAGTTCGGCGCGGCGCTCGGGGACAGTGTAGTCGGAAAGAACAGGCACCAGCGCCGCGTTGCTCATCCCACCCACAAGGAGGTCATAGATTATCGTGGGGACGAGGGCAGCCACCTCGTAGGCGCTCAGTGAGCCGGCGGCACCAAAGAGATCGGCCTTGACCGTATCGCGCACAACACCCAGCACTCGACTGGCGATGTTTCCCAGTGCGATAATCCCGGCCGCCCGCGCGACCTCCACCTCTCGCTGGAACGTCGTCTCCTGCGTTTCGTCCAACCCATTCCTCTCATCTCGTGCCTTCACCAATCAACTTCGACCCAAGCACGCCATTCTACCGCGATTTGGGAAGAACTACAAACACGAGAGGACTGCACCAGCCTGAAGCGCCGGTGCTGGGTGGACTCGCCAGGACTGCCTGTTCACGGCGGTGCATAGCACCCCAAAGCGGGGGGATAGGTCATCCCGCGAGAACATACAGGGACGCTCGACATCGTCAAAGAAGACCTGGAGGCGTGGTACACCCTGCTGGCCTACCAGGTGGGAGGCGAGGACCTGGTTGACGAGATCGGCGGACCGGTGAAGTTGGTCTTCCCCGCCGACGCGCGAGAGACCTACGCCGACGACCAGTGGATGTGGTGAGTCGTCGAGGTGCAAATCCAGTAACACAAGAGCAGGGTGGAGCCCCTCCTTCCTCACATCTGGAGGGGCTCCCATTCACTCTATCGCCTCGCCTTGTCGTTCTGCGTTCTTATCAACTCAAGCATTTCCGTGTGGTTCCTATTCTCAATATGCTGCTGGTTGTACACTCGGCCCATCACTACCGCTCAATTCCCTTGCGCGCTACCACGCCCTGCTGGTAGTAGTGCTTCACCTCCCGCATCTCCGTCACCAGGTCGGCCCGCTCAATCAGTTCCTGCGGAGCACGGCGGCCAGTCAGGATCACCTCCACGTGCTCTGGCCGCTGACCCAGGAACGCCAGTACCTGCTCCACGGTGAGCAACCCGAACCAGATCGTCACGTTGACCTCGTCCAGCACCACGATGTCATACCGGTCTGAGAGCATCGCCTCCCGCGCCCGTTTCAGTCCCCGCTGGGCCTGGGTCACGTGCTCGGGGGTGACCTCCTCCCGGCGGATGCAGCGCACGTCCCCGTACTGCTCAATGGTGATGAGGGGATGGTCGCGCAGCGCCTCCAGTTCCCCATAGTGCTGGCCTTTCATAAACTGGCCGATGTAGGTGCGCATGCCGTGGCCGGAAGCCCGCAGCGCCAGGCCCAGGGCAGCCGTCGTTTTACCTTTGCCGTCTCCCGTGTAGACCTGCACGTAGCCTTTTGAAAGATGATCGCTCGCTTTTTGCATCGCCACCTCATTGACACTCATACCTAATTGTGGTGTCGTATAAAAGGATACGTATGGCGCTCGGTGTCTACAAAAGGTCCAAACTTGAACTGGCTGGCCGGGCGAGCCGACTTATTTGGCAGCGAGGTGCTACGCCAGCGCCCACACCCGCCCGTTGTCTGCCCCAGTCGCGCATAGCCCTGCCAGCGGGCAGGCGGCACATCCGCCGCCGCACTCCCCACCCACACGCTTTAGATACCCCATGCGGGCCAGGTCCTCCAGCATCGCTTCCACCAACTGGGGGGTCGTCTCCAACTCGCGGGCCAACTCGGTCACCCGATGAGTACCCCCCATCCGCAGCAACTCCAGCAGCCGGTTCAACATGGTCGCCTACTCCTCGCTCTCTGCTCCTTTGTTCCTCGTAGCCTCCCGCTGGACCACCCAGCGGGCCAACAAACTTGCGATCACCCCCGTGATAGGCACCGCCAGGATCAGCCCTATGCTTCCCACCAGCGTGCGCACGATCTCCTCGGCGATGGGCTCGCGGTTGAGCCGCCGCCAGAGCGGTTCCTGGTAAATCATGAAGGCCAGCATCAGGGGCATCGAGGCTCCCACGTAGGCCAGGAGCAGCGTGTTGACCATCGCCGCGATGTGATCACGGCCGATGTTGAGGCTGTGACGGAAGAGGGCCAGCCAGCTCAGGTCACGGTTGGCGTTGACCAGTTCGAAGATCGCCGACGACTGCCCCACACAGATGTCGTCCAGCACACCCAGGGAGCCGATGATAATCCCGCCCAGCACCAGCCCGCGCAGGTTGATCTTCGGCCCCATGGCCATCACCAGGTAGCCTCCCTCCTCGCTCAGTCCCGTCAGGCGGGCCCAGCCGACGAACAGCCAGGCCAGCAGCCCCGTCAGCGTCAGACTGATGGCCATTCCGGCCAGCGCCGCGTGCGCCTTGGGGTTCCAGCCGTAGGTCACGTAGGTGGACAGCGCCAGCATCACAATCGCACCGGCGATGCTGACCAGCACCGGGTCGCGCCCGGCCAGGATTTGCGGCAGGATGAACGCAAAGAGGACCACCACGCTGCAGACCGTCCCCAGCAGCGAGCGAGCGCCCCGGCCGCGCCCGACCAGCACGATGAGAGCAGCGAAGAGCACCACCAGCCAGAACAGCGGCCCGGTGCGCACGAAGTCCGAGATGTAGAAGCGGTCACCGTCCGGCCCCACCGCCCGTTCCAGGTAAACCCGGTCGCCGATGTGGAACAGCCGCTCCTGGCTGATGATGTTGACCGTTCCCTCCTCGACCTCCACCTCCTGTCCGGCCAGCGAGCCACTCTCGACGCGCAGCAGCAACCGCTGCCACGGCTGCGTACTGCCCTCGCCCAGGTCAACGGTGCCTTCCTCCAGCACCTCGATCACGCGCGCGGCCAGCGTCTCCGTCTCGCCCGGCGCGAGGGGGTACTCAGTTGGGGAGGGCTGCCGGCCCAGCCGTGGCCCTATGACAACGACTGCTACCGCCAGCACGACCAGCACACCCAGGCCGGCGATGAAGAAGCGTTCCAATTTTGACATTACAATCCCACCAAGTGTGCCAGCCAGAAGGCCCCGGCTCCCGCCGCCCACGACACGAGCAGCAGAAACCCCACGTTGAAAAATGTCCAGCGCCACGAGCCGGTTTCCTGCCGGACGACGGCGACTGTCGCCACGCAGGGGACGAAGAGCATCTGCACCACCAGGAAGGCCAGCGCGGTTGGGGCGGGGAAGGTAGCCGCCAGCGTCTCCGCCAGCCCGGCTTCCTCGCCCGCGCTGAACAGCACGCCCAGTGAGGCGATGGAGTTCTCCTTGGCGATGAAACTGGTCAACAGTGCCACCATCAGCCGCCAGTCGAAGCCCATCAGCCGGCCCACCGGCTCCAGCAGACGGCCGATCTGGGCCAGGAAACTGGTCTCAATCTCCCCGCCAGGCAACACCGAGAGGGCCCATACCACCACCGAGACCACCAGAATCAGTGTGCCTGCTTTCTTGAGGAAGGCCAGAGTGCGCTGCCACACCAGCAGGCCGATGGTGCGCCCGTTCGGGAGATGATAGAGCGGCAGTTCCATAATGAATGCCGCCCGCCGCCCCCGGAAGACGGTCTTGTTGATGAGCATGCCGGAGAGGGCCAACACGACCAGCGCCAGGAGAATCATGCCCCAGGAGACGAACGTGGCAGCGGAGCCGAAGAAGGCTGGGGCCAGAAAGGTCACTACCGCCATCCGGGCCGTGCATGGGATCAGCGGGGCCAGCATAATCGTCAGTAACCGGGCGCGCCGGGACTCGATCACGCGAGTGCCCAGCACCGCTGGCACGTTGCAGCCGAAGCCCAGGAACAGCGGCAGGAAGGATTTTCCGTGCAGCCCCATCAGGTGCATGAAGCCATCCATCACGTAGGCCGCCCGGGCCATGTACCCCACATCCTCCAATATGCCCATCACGGCGAAGAAGATGACCAGGATAGGCAGGAAGGTGAGCACCGCTCCCACGCCGCCGATGGCTCCATCCACAATCAGATCGGAGAGCCAGGCGGGAGCCCCGGCCAGCCCAGCGCGGGCCAGTTTCGCCAGTCCGCCCACCACGTAGATATCGAGCAGTTCCTGCAAGGGGGCGCCGATGGCGTAGGTCAGCCAGAAGGTCAGACCCAGGATGCCGGCCAGGATGACCAGCCCCCAGAAGGGGTGTGCCGCCCAGCGGTCCAGCCGCTCCGTCAGGCCGATCTGACCGGCTTTAGGACGAATCACGGCGGCGCGGATCATGCGCCCAATCCACTCATAACGACCACTGGCCACGGCCATCAGCGCGTCGTCGTGGGCTCGCAGAACGTCATGAACCGCCTCCCACCGCTCGTCCGGCAGGCACTCCTGCATCATCCGCGTGATCTCCCGGTCTCCTTCCAGCAGTTTCAGCGCCACCCAGCCTTGGGGATAGGGCTCCGGCACGCACCCGGCGATCAGCCCCTCGATCTTCTCCAGGACCTCCTTGTGGTCGGCGCGGATCTCAGGGCGCTTGGGCGTGTAGACGTAGCCATCACGTGCCACCGTGTCAATCGCCTTCACCAGTCCACGGACACCAATGTTCTTAGTGGCAACCATAGGCATCACCTTGACGCCCAGCGCCGCCTCCAGCACCTCCGGCTCAATGCAGAATCCCTCCTGTTGGGCCACGTCCATCATATTCAGCACCACGATGACCGGCGCGGGCAGCGGCAGCAACTCCGCCACCAGGTACAGGCTGCGCTCCAGGATCGCCGCGTCCACCACCACGACCACCACGTCGGGCCGCTCCTTGATGATGAAATCGCGGGCGATGACCTCCTCAGCGGAGTTGGCGGTCAGGCTGTAGGTGCCGGGCAGATCCACCAGCCGGTAAGCGTGGCCGTTGTATGTGAAGGTGCCCTCCTTCCGCTCGACCGTCTTGCCGGGCCAGTTGCCCACGTGCTGGTTGAGGCCGGTGAGGAGGTTGAAGAGGGTGGATTTGCCCACGTTGGGTTGCCCAGCCAGGGCAACGGTAATAGTGTTCTCTTTCGTCATGCGCGCATCACTCTCACTTTGCTCGCTTCACCGCGCCCCAGCGCCACGCGCGTGTCGCGCAGGAGCACGATGAGCGGGCCGTGGCCGAAGTTCTGCAGCATCCTCACCTCTGCCCCTGGCGTGAAGCCCAGTGCTGCCATTCGACCCAGTACCCCGCGCCCGCCGAGCAACTCGGCTACCATTCCCCGCTCACCGGGGTATAGGGTGCTCAGGGCCACCATCTCGTTCTCTGATTTGGACGATGGGGCTACCTGGTGTGTCTCCGGCTCATTTCTCATCGTTGCTTTGTCCTCCTGCTTCAGTTTGGCACTGAGCGCAGTAACCACTCAGGTGCAGATGGGCATCAGTCACGCGCACCCCCTCCCGTGCGCTTAGCCCCTGCTCGATCTGCGCCACCAGAGGGGTATCGAACTCGATCACCTTACCACAGCCCAGGCAGGTGAAGTGGTAGTGCGGACTGTCCCGCGCCGCCTCGTAGTGGCCGTGCTCCTCGCCCAGGCGGTGCTCTTCCACCAGCCCCATCTCCTTGAAAACGGCCAGTGTACGGTAGATCGTCGCCAGGCTGATGTTGGCGTCCCGGGCCTTCGCCTGGAGGTAGACTGTCTCGGCCTCCAGGTGCCCGTCACTTTCCTCCAGCACTCTCAGCACGAGCCGGCGCTGGGAGGTCAACCGTCGGCCCGCCGCTCGAAAGGCGTCACGCAAGCGATCATTTGGCTCACTCATCTCTCTATTCCTATTGCGAATCCTTTGCATTAACAATTATAAGCCCTTTGTGCTATCTTGGCAAGTGACATCTGGCGTTCCCTTTGAATGTCACCTGTCACTTCGTCAGGCGGTGCTCACAAAGCCGAAGCCGCCTCCGTCGGAGATACAGTCGGGGAGACAGTTTCTCGTCGCTTTGGTCACATATTGCCGCGAGCGCATCACGTTGGGGACAAAGTGGCCCACCGCCACCACGCAGAGCGTTGAAACGCCCTGCTGATACTCGAAACCTGTTTCCAACAGGTTTCGCCAGTGCGTTTTCAACGCACTTCGTGGTATCGGCTGGTGATTTCAATCATCGGCGGGCAGCGTCCCAAATACGATACGCTCCCCATACTGCGATTTGCCCCCGCTCTCTCACTCTGGTATAATGCCCTGTTTGAGCGAGGAGCGTGGCGTATGACGGAATGGAGGACAAACGCGAGGCAAGGTCTGAGTGTCGGCATCGGCCTGATGGTCACCATTGTCTTGGTAGACATTGGCTTGATCTGGCTGGCCGCCACCCGGCCGCTCAGCATCGGGACGTTCATCATCGGCCTGGCCGTGCTGCTCAGCCTGGGCCTGCTGGGGTTGACCGGTTACTGGTTGTACGGATTGGCCCGCTCGGGATACTCTCTCGACCGCAACGCATTGATCATCCACTGGAGGCCGATGGAGCAGACCATTCCTGCCGGGCAGATCGAGCGCGTGCTTCTGGGCGACCAGGTCGAAGGACACATCCAGTTCTACGGCGGGATGTGGCCTGGTCACTGCGTTGGCTACGGCGAGGTCCCCGGTGCAGGGCCGGCCCTCTTCTACGCCACCGTCCCGCCTCAGCACCAAATTTACGTCGTCACCCCCAGCTTCACCTACGGCATCTCCCCCGCCGACCGCGAGGGCTTCCTCGAGTCACTGCACAGACGATTGCAGATGGGTCCCACCCAGATCGTGGAGCAATCCTCCAGACGGCCAGGCTTTCTGAGTTGGACTATCTGGCAAGACCGGCTGGGCCTGGCTCTGCTGGCAGCCGGCTTACTGGCGCTCCTGGCCTTGATTGGCCTGCTATGTTTCCAGTTCCCCGCGTTGCCCTGGCTGGTGCCCCTGCACTTCGATGCCGTGGGCAACCCCGACCGGCTGGCTCCCCGGGGCCAGATCTTCATGATCCCGCTCATCGGCTTGCTGGCGTTGCTGCTCAACGGCGCGCTGGGCGGGCTGGTGTACCGGCATGATCGGGTGGCGAGTTATCTGCTGTGGGGCGGGGCGGCCCTTATCCAGGTGTTGGTGTGGGCAGCGGCAATCGGAATCCTGGGGCAGTTGTAGAAGAACCCTTGCGAAGGTTTAGCAGTAGCCTTCACGCTAAAAGCGTCTTCGCCTGCCGGAAGTAGCCCATCTGCCAGGGCCGTTCGCAACCTTCGCAAGGGTAACTGAACGCTTATGTGCGAGGCACACAATGCTCGGTTCACTCAACCTCTTTGAACTAGCAGGCGGGTTTGCTCTCTCCCTCGTCATCGGCGTGATCGGCTACAGGCATGGCGCGTTGAGCGGCAGCGGCGTCGTGGGCGCGCTCATCGCCGGCACGCTCATCTTTGGGCTGGGGGGCTGGGAGTGGGGCACCCTGCTCATCGCCTTCTTCGTCTCCTCCAGTGCGCTCTCCTTCTACCGTGCCCGCGACAAGCAGAGATTGGCAGAGAAGTTCGCCAAGGGACACCGGCGCGACCTGGGCCAGGCACTGGCCAACGGAGGTGTGGCGGCCCTGCTGGCGGTGCTCTCTCACCTTCTCCCCCCCCTCCCAGGGGGGGGCAAGGGGGGGATATGGTTCGTCGCCTGTGCTGGCGCGATGGCCGCTGTCAATGCCGACACCTGGGCCACCGAACTTGGCGTGCTGAGTCCACACCCCCCACGCCTGATCACCACCGGCCGGCAGGTCGAAGTGGGCGCTTCGGGGGGCGTCACATGGCTGGGGACGGCGGCATCGCTGGGGGGCGCGCTCTTCATCGGCTTGCTGGGTGGGCTGGGGTGGCTGATTCTGCGCCAGGGCTGGGCTGGTGTTGGCGCGTTGCTGCTGGCGGCGACGGTGGGCGGGCTGGTGGGGTCGCTCGGCGACAGCCTCCTGGGGGCCAGTGTGCAGGCCATCTACTGGTGCGACGTCTGCGGGAAAGAGACCGAGCGCAGAGTGCACCGCTGCGGCACGGAGACGCACCTTTCGCGGGGATGGCGCTGGTTGGGGAATGACCTGGTGAACTTCATCGCCTCTGCCGTGGGTGCGCTCGTCGCGGCGGGGGTTGCCTGGCTGCTGCTCTGAATTGCAGAGCACCGGGATTGCAAAGAACCACAGGAGGAACAGTATGATGTCGTTCTTCACCGTCAAGGAACTGCCCGGGACAGAGATGCTGCCGGGCGTCGTGCGCCGAGCCGTCTACCTGGAGCAAGTAATGATGACCTTCTTCGACTTCGAGCCAGGGAGCGTGATCCCGGAGCACGACCATCCCCACGAACAGATCACCTATGTCGTGCGGGGGGCGATGGAGTTTCGCCTGGGGAACGAGACGCGGGTGTTGCGGGCCGGCGACGGGGTATGCTGCCCGCCCGGCGTGCCCCACAGCGCCGTCGTCCTCGACGAGCCCACCGTCGCCCTCGACGCCTGGTATCCTCCGCGCGAGGAGTACAAGTAGCGGCGTGCGGAAAAGCAGTCCGTCGCCGAAACGTTCGATTTTCCCTTGTTGCCCGCCGAGGTATACGGTCCCTACATCCAAGGAATCACGGGGCCACTGGCGGTGGACACCCGCTACGGCGCGCAGAATCCGGCACAGGGCGACCGCTCCAACTGTTTCCGCGACGCCAGCGGTGGGCCTCACTCACCTCCGAGCGAGGCCCGCTTCGCTAACCGCTGACACTGCTAACTGCTAGCCGCTTCCTTCGCCTCCCCTCTCGTCACTCCCAGCATGCACAGGATCGCCAGTGCGAAGAAGGCCGGCGTCACGACAAAGATCAGGTTGTAGTCGCCGCCGCCCCACTCCACGATGTAGCCGTTGATCGTCGGCCCTGCCACGGCTGCCAACTGCGAGGCGATGTAGTACAGCCCTGTGTAGACCCCCAGGTCGGCATCGGAGGCTGCGGTGTCCACCACCATGGGCAGCGAGTTGATGTTGACCAGTGCCCAGCCCATCCCACCCACCGCCATGATGGGCCAGACCAGCGTCGCGTTGCGCAGGAAGAAGTTCACCACCAGCAATACGCCAAAGATTGTCAGGCCTGAGATGATCGTCCGCCGCCGGCCGAAGCGGGCCGCGATGTAGCCGGAGGGTATCGCGAAGGCCAGGAAGGCCAGCGACCCCACCCCCAGCAGCAACGGCGCTTGGCCGGTGGACATCCCCAGTTCACTCACCCCGTAGGAAGAGAGAAAGGTCTCAATGGCGTTGTAGCCGACAAACCAGCAGAAGATTGCGCCCATCAGGAATGCCAGGCTGCGGCGGGCCTCCGGCGAGACGCGCTTGATGCCCCGCAGTGCGCCTAACCCCTCGTCCTCGTGGGCCGCAGCCTCAAACTTCCGCGGCTCCTTGACGAAAAAGAGCAGCATCAGCACTGCCGCGGCCATCAGCACGCCGCCAAAGACGAAGGGCACGACATGCCCCATTCCGTACAGAAAACTGCTGCCCAACGTGGCAATCAGCGTCCCCACGCCCCCCATCAGGTTGATGACACCGTTGGCCTGGGAGCGCAGC
>Ga0114918_10000477_pt1 | contig 34478 bp, 30 predicted proteins | sample LantaG_FD_87015 | JGI IMG/M metagenome (GOLD analysis project Ga0114918, IMG submission 87015) | Deep subsurface microbial communities from Baltic Sea to uncover new lineages of life (NeLLi) - Landsort_02402 metaG | ecosystem: Environmental > Aquatic > Marine > Oceanic > Sediment | place...
CTCTCTCTCTCTCTCTCTCTCTCTCTCTCTCTCTCTCTCTCTCTCTCTCTCTCTCTCTCTCTCTCTCTCTCTCTCTCTCTCTCTCTCTCTCTCTCTCTCATCACTTCTCCACCACCACCTCTCACTCCATATCTACTCGTCCTGCTGCTTCTTCGCGAACCCGAGCTCGTTGTCCTCGGCGTACCTCTCCATGAACCTCAAAAAACGATTCCACTCGAACTCGGACCGCATGAAGTATTTTGCCTCGATCCGGTCTGGCTTCCCGTTGACAAACTTGGCAGACACGTCGACGGTCGAGAGCGTCCCCTCGTCGTCGACCAGGTAGAGGCCCGTGATGTCGCCGACGTCGGAGGACGCGTCGAAGATCGAAGGGGAGGTGAAGACGAAGGTGGCGACGCCGGAAGAGCCGTCGCGCGAGCGCGTGAGCGAGACGTCGGGCACCGAGGGCTCGACGACGCCCTTGATAAACTGGAGGGAGGTGGCGTCGACAGCGGTGGTGGAGGGGCGGGCAGGGCGCAGGGAGGGGCGCGGGGCGACTGGGGTTTGGTTTTTTGGGATTCGGGGGGGAGGTCGGGGGGTTGAGAAAAAGGAAAGAAGAGAGAAGAGAGAAGAGAGAAGAGAGAGGTCCACGGCGGCGTTCCGAGCGAGAGGAGACGTCGCTTTGATCGGCGGCGGCAGCGCCTTTTTTTCTTTCCATTCCAAAGCGGTCGCCTTTCGACCTCATTACGAGGCGCGACAGTGCGTTTTTTGTCGCCAGATGACAGAAACAGCTCGTAAGACTCCTTGATCGGCAAAATGGGGATCAATGCACGCGGGTAAGGCGCCAGGAAGCGAGGCGCGCGTGGAAAGACCAGTCGGAAAATCCCGCGGCCAGCGTTGCTTCTTCGAAAAAAACAAAAACCAAATCGAAACTAGTCTTCGCAAGCTCTCTCTGCTTTTCTGTCTACTCATAATAACGTACCACGCAGGCCGGGCGTCGAGCGAGGGGCGACGGCGGCCATGCGCGAAGTGGATGCGCGGGCGGCGGCGAAGGACATTTTTGAAAGAAAAGACGAAGGACGAAAGAGAAAGATTTCAAAGGGGAAGAGGGCGAATCGACGACAAAGAGAAAATGACGACCGCGCAAATTTCCTCCTCGAAAACGCAACCCCGACCAAACCAGCAGCAGCAGCAGGAGACCGCGCATTCGCGCAACTCGTTTTATTGTTACACACGCAAAAAAAGACCCCCCTCACACCATCTCGAGTACGGCCCCGGGGGTGCTCGAGCAGGCCCTCACGATCGCTCCCAGCGCGTTTGCGTTTCGACCTCCTCCACTTCCTCCCCCGGCAGCCACCAGCGCCCCTCCGTGACCGACGACGACCAGGTGCCTCCTCGCCCTCGTGACCGCGACGTTGACGCGGTGCGTGTCCCTCGTGAACGCCGAGGGGCGCGTGGCCGCGGTCGTGACGATGATCACGTCCTTCTCGCAGCCCTGGTAGGAGTCGACAGTCGCGACAGTTGGGATCTCATCTTCATCATCATTTTCGGCGCTTTCTTCTTCTTCTTCTTCTTCGTCGTTTTCTTCCTCTTGCTTTTCTTCTTCTTTCTTTTCAACCTCTGCTGCAGGCCTCTCCTGCTGCCGATTCTGATTCTGCTGCTGCATCCTGTTCTCCAGCAGCAGCCTCCTGACGACCTCGACCTGCGCCCTGAAGAAGCAGATCACGCCGACCGAGCCCGGGCGGACGCCGGCGGCGCGCAGCCTCGAGACGAGCCTGACGACAGCGGCGGCCTCCGCGCGGTTGCTGACGGAGCCACTTCCGTTCGATCCGTTGTACTCCTCTGCGGCGCCGGACCGGACGTCGACCAGCGAGAGAGGTGGGAGCCAGGGGACGAGCGGCGCCCTCTGCTCGGCGGTCACGCCGTCGATCAGTCTGTTCGCATAGAAGTGCGAGTTGGCGACGGCGGCGATCGCCGGGTGGCAGCGGTACTGGGTCCGGAGCAGGCGCGCGCCGTGTCCCGCGGCGATGAGGCGGGAGAGCAGGGAGCGGGACAGGCCGTGGACCGGAGGAGGGTTGTTGTTCCCGAGAGTCGACGAGGAGGAGCTCGACAAAGAAACAGCGGAAGGGCTCGCGACGACGGGCGGGAGCTGCTGCGGGTCCCCGGCGACGACGACGTAGCTAGCCCCTCCCGCAGCCAGCGAGACCGCGGCCAGGGGCTCGGCGATCTGGCTCGCCTCGTCGACGACGGCGACGTCGAAGAGGATCGAGGCCGAAGCCGAGGCGGAGAGGTGCTGAGGTTGGTGGCTGCCGCCACCGCCGCCGCCGCGCTGCCTCTTGTTGTTGTTGCTATTCGAATTCGAACTCGAAGAACTCGAACTCGCCAGCGACGCCGCGAGCATGCCAGGCAGCGCCCCGGCGCTGACGCACGTGGTACCGACGACGGCGGCGCGGCACAGGGCCGCGGCACGGGCTCGGACGGCCCCTGCCTTCACGCGCGCGAGCTCGGCAGCGATGGCGGCGGCGTCGGGGTTGAGAGGAGCAGGCTGCTGCGGGAGAGCGTTGTTTCCGTTTCCGTTTCCTCCTCTTCCTCCTCCGCCGCCGAGGGACTTCCTGCCTCCGCTGCTGTTTGTGGCGTCTCGGAGCATCGCCTGCAGCTCCGCGGTGGCGCTGGCCGTGGCCGAGGAGGCCAAGGAAGCCAAAGAGGAAGCAGCAGCTGAAGAAGAGCTGGAAGAAGAAGTCGAAGTCGAAGTCGAGGTCGAAGCGGCAGCGGCGTGCAGCGAGTAGGGCAAGAGCGCGCGGCTGATCCTCCTGAGGGGCCCGACGCGGACGATGTCCTCGAAGCCGTGGTCCAGCAGACCCGTCAGGATGCGGTCGACGGCGGCGTTGGTGTGGGAGATGACGAGCACTCGCAGCCCCGAGCCCGGAGGTAATAAGGAAGAGGAAGAAGGAGCGTTTCCTCCATCGTTTTCGATCTCGTCTTCCCTTTCCTTCTCCGCGGCTTTGTTGGCCAGGAACGACACCAGCGCGACCAGCAGCGACGACTTTCCCGACCCGAACGGGCCGTGGATCACGGAGACAGCGGGAGGGCGAGAAGAAGACTTGTTTGCGGTGGGAAGAAGCGGCGAAGAGCTCACCCACGCCGCCGCGGCCTCGAGCACGCTGGCTTGGTCCTCGTTCAAGCCCGCAGCCCTCGCGTGCGCCTCCGCGTCCGCCGCCGCCTTCCCCGTCGCCGCGCTCTGGTGCGGGGGGACAGCTGGAGGGGCGGAGATCAGCGCGGGAAGGGCCCTGAGGCGAGAGAGCGCCGCGGGGGAGGAGGAGGAGGAGGAGCAGGAAGACAGGCAGGCGAGGTCGGTCGCGGCGTCGCAGGCGCGCAGGGCGAAGACGGGCGTCGCGCCTTTCCTCGACAGGCACGCGAAGGGCGTCAGCGACGCTCGCTGCTCTTTTTGCTCTTCCTGCCAGTGCGACAGGATTTCGACCTCGAGCCTGCCCTCCGCGTTGGGTCCGTGCCAGTTGGCTTTGGCCACGGCAACCCACGGCGCCGAGAGCCTGTCGCCGACGGCGCCCGCGCGGCGAGGGGAGAGGTCGGGCGAGGTCGAGAGCACGAAGAGGTCCCCTTTACTGTAGGCAGACGAGTGCTCCCTGGGCGAGTGGAGCTGGAGGAAAGTGCCCGACGAAGAAGAAGGGTTGGAGTTTGAAGAGGAGGAGGAAGGCCTCGGGTTGTAGCCTCGATTCCCTCCTCCTCGGCGGTTGTTGTTGCTGTTGTTCCCGTTCCCTCCGTTCCCTCCGCTCTCTCCGTTGCTCCCCCCCACGACGGCGGAGTGATACACTACCAGCTCCGCCCTGGAGTAGAACGCGACGCCCGAGGCGCGGCAGGCCTGCTCGACAGCCGGCAGCGGCGGCTCCGGGGGCCTCATCGAAGAAGCCGGGCCCGCTCCCGCGACGGCCACCGCCGCCGCCGAAAGCGCCGCCCTCGCCGCGACGCGCCCGCGGGCCGCGTGGAACGCGCGCACGGCCGCGGCCAGCCTCAGGTTGAGCTCCTCCACCGTCGCGGCGCAGAGCACGGCGCCGTAGTGCCCCGGCGACGAGAAGGTGTCCGGGACGGCGACGGCACGGCGGAGCGGCGGGGGAGGGAAGCGAGTTTGATGGTTTGCTCCTCCTCCTCCTCCTCCTCCTGTCGCGGGAGGCGGAGCGCAGCAGCACTCCCAGGCCGGCGGGGCGCGCAGGAGCGAGAAGGGCGACGGAGGCTGAGGGGGAGGACGAGGGGCTTGAATGAAGTTGTGGTTTGGCCGTGGAAGAGCAGAACCTCCTCCTCCTCCTCCTCCGCGTCCGCGTCCGCGTTCCACCGCCGCTCCCCTCGAAAGAGAAGAGGAGGAAGGAAACGCTCCGCCGCCTCGAAGCGACGCGTAAGAAGAAGAAGAAGAAGAAGAAGAGGGCACGTCCGCAGCAGCGCCCCAGAGAGAAGCAGAGGCGGCCTGGCGCTTTGGCGGTGGAGGAGGAAGAGGAGCAGGAGCTTCTTCTTCTTCCTCTTCCTCTTCCTCTTCCTCTTCCTCTTCCTCTTCCTCGATCTCGAGCGACCCGGAGAGCAAGCCCAGGATCTGGTCATCGGACAGCGGGGCGCGCTTCTTCTTCTTCTCCCTCATCTGTTGCTGCTTCTCCTGAAAGCGAGGAGGAGGCTGCGGCGCAGCTGCCTGCTGCTGCTGCTGCGGAGTCGCCGTCGCCGTCCTCAGCGGCGCCCTGAAGGCCGGCACCCTCGAGCGAGGGGGGAAAGGGAGAGCAAGAGGAGGAGCGGCAGTCGCAGCCGAGGTCGAAGCAACTGCTGCTGTTGCTCCTCCTCCTCCTCCGTTCTCTCCCCCTTCGTCCTCCTCCCCGTCCAGGTCCACCAGGAACCCGTGAAAGCACTCCAGCCCGGCGGCGCAGGGGTCCGAGGCCGGGTGTTGCCCCGCGGGCACGGGGCCGGAAGCGACCGCGAGCGTCCGTCCGGCCTCGTCGGCGAGCGAGAGCAGGACGCTGGAAGGCCTCAGAAGAACAAAGCCGTCGTGGTAGGCCTTGTTCTTCTGTCGGACGTGCTTGGTGTAGAGGGCGCGGAAGCGGCGCGTTGGGGGTTGGGGCGGTAGAGGAGGCGCGGCGGCGTTCATCGAGGTTGTGGAGAAGGAAAGGAGAAAGAAGAAGAAGAAAGAGGTTTCGGAGCGACAGACGATGGAGACGGACTCGGAATTCGAATCCTCGCGTCGCTCACTCGGGCTCGTTCGGGGACTCTTTCTTTCGTGTCTCTGCGCCGAGGTGAGGCAGTTCGACGTGGAGTCACTGCCAGGGGCGGTGAATTGCCATCCGAGGTGGGCGAGACGCAGGGGAGGACGCACGCGAGGGGAAGAAGGATGCGTTTCTTTTTTCTTCTCTTTTCGACGAAGGCGGAAAAATCGAAAATCGAAAAAAAAATGGCCGACGCTGATCGTTCTCCATTCTTCCTCGCTCTTCGCTCTAAAACTCTTCTTCTCTGAAGCACCTAGCGAGCACGCTTTTCTCTCCCTCTTCGCCCTCACACGCTCCCTCCCTCCCTCCCACTCATGTCCCTCAACAAGCGCGTCGGCTTCATCGGCGCCGGGCAGATGGCCGAGGCCCTGGCGCGCGGCTTCGTCGCCCGCGGCGTCGTCACCGTCTCGGCCATCACCGCCACCGACCCTGTTGCGGCTCGTAAAGAAGTGTTCAAGTCGTTTGGCGCCAACGTCACTGGGTCCAACGCAGAAGTGAGATCAATGAGAAGCCTGCTAGCGATGGAGAAGGGTAGAAAAAGAAGGAGAAGAGGGAGAAAGAGAGGAGAACGCGAGGGAAGCATTGAGCTCACTGTCTTCGTCGTCGATGCTGGCCGAAAAAAAAAAACTCAACCTCCTCTACCTCTTCTCTCTCTCTCTCACCTCAAAAACAGGTCGTGCAAAACTCCGACATCGTCTTCATCGCCGTGAAGCCGCAGTACGTCTCGACGGTCCTCACCGAGATCAGGCCCGTGCTCGCTGACAGGCACGTGCTGGTTTCGATCGCCGCCGGGGTGACGATGGCGGCTCTCAAGGTAAAAGAAGAGAGAGAGAGTTTTCCGTTTTTGTTTTTTTGTTTTTTTCATTCTTCTTTCTCTTCTTCTCTCACCTCCTCCTTCTTCTTCTCCTTCCACCAACCAAAAAACCCTCCCTTCCCCAGGAAGCGGCCGGCCCCACGGCCCGCCTCGTCCGCGTCATGCCCAACACCCCCTGCCTGGTCGGGGAGTCAGCAGCAGCCATGTGCGTCGGAGGGGCCGCCGACGCGAACGACGCCGACAACGTCAGAACCTTGCTGTCGGCGGTCGGAGTCGTCCACGCAGTCGACGAGAAGCTGCTGTCTGCCGTGACCGGCCTGTCCGGCAGCGGGCCCGCCTACGTCTTCCTGATCATCGAGGCTCTGGCCGACGGAGGGGTGCGGGCGGGATTACCTCGGGACGTCTCGCAGGCGCTCGCTGCGCAAACCGTGCTCGGCGGGGCGCGGATGGTCTTGGACACGGGAAGGCACCCGGGAGCTCTGAAGGACATGGTGACCTCCCCTGCCGGGACGACCATCGCCGGGGTTCACGCCCTGGAGCGGGGAGGGGTGAGGGCGGCGCTGATCGACGCGGTGATGGCGGCGACGGCGAGGGCGGACGAGCTGGCGAGGATGAATTAGAAGGAAAGTTTTTCGGGTTTTTCGAGTTTTAGTCTCTGAGTGTTTGTTACTTTCTTCTTCTTCCTTTTTCTTTTTTCGATTTTTGCTTTTTTTCAAGTTCGCAAGAGAAAGCCGTCAGGGTTTCAGGTACGCGCGACCGCTTTTTGCTGTCAATTCTTCGACCAGCGTCTCGGAAACTGTCTTGAGGCTGCTCGGAGAGCACGAGAACGACAGAAGACTGCCCGGAACAAGGCCTGGGAGGCGCCGGTTTCCGCTGTCTGTCGCATGCTTCGATTGGCGGGTCGCCCGTCGTCTCGTCGTTTCCATGCCTTCCTCTCTCTGTTGCTTCGCGCCTCCCACGCCTCAGTCTCCTCCATCTTTTGCTCTTTTTGTTCATTCGAGACAAGGATCCCGTGTCTCCTTTACGCCCGTGTTTATTCGTTAACTCAAATTCGACTGGAAAGCTCACGAAAAAGCCCACCTCTTTTGTTCTTTTCTTCAAAATTCTAGACGCCACGATGAGCGACGCCGCAGCTGCTGCATCCCCGCCCTCGCCCTCGCCCGCGACGCTCCTCGCCCCCTCGACCGCCAAGGCCGTCCGCATCGCGATCGGGGGCTTCGAGGTGCAGGTCAGCCCCGGAGGGAGCGGGGGATCCGGGGTGCCCCTGTTCACCGTGGTGCACCGGGGAGGAAGCGGCGCGAACGGGGGAGGAGAGATGCCGCCGCAGTCGTCGACAAGCGCCGCGCTCGACCCTTCTTCCTCCTCCTCCTCTCCCTCATCCTCCGCGCCCTCTTCCTCGTTCCTGCTCTACATGGTCGTCGGCTTCTCGGTGGCCCTGGGCCTCATCATGCTGTTCACCTCGGCAGTCTTCGCCGTGCGAGCCCTGAGGAGCCAGGCGGCGCAGCAGCGGAGGGCAGAGGAGCGGAGGGCGCGGCACAGGAGCGGCGAGGGAGGAGGAGGCGAAGACAGCGACGGCGACGTCGAGCAACAAGCCTCGACCCCGCCTTGCACCCCCAAGCCCGCCTTTTTGGTGCTCAACCCCGGAGGCGCCGCAGCCCACGTCGCGGTCGCGGTCTCGGAGGCGGGCGGCAGCGTCCACTCTTCGGCGTGCAAGAAAAAAAAGTGGGCTGCCTGGAGGACGGGCAGCGCCTCTTCCTCGAGGAGCGGCGGAGAGAGCGAGCAGCAGCAGCAGCAGCAAAAGACGCCGCGGAAGCCGCAGCAGCCGCTGACGACGCCCAGGAGGCACCGGCCGCGGTCGGGGCTGATCTCGGCGCTGATGATGCGGCCCCTGTCTGCTGCCGCGACGCTCGGAGGAGGCGCTTCGAGCAGCAGGGCGGGAGAAGAAGAAGGAGAGGAAGGAGGAGCGCCGCTGCCGGCGACAACAACAACAACAACACCAGGAAACGAACACAACTTCTCCTCCGACGAAGACGAAGAGGAAGAAGACCCCGAGGCGCCCTCGGCGCTCAACACGCCCCTGCGGAGGCCGCACAGGCCGCCGAGCTGTTGAGAGTTGAAGAAGAACAGAGAAAAAACTTGCTTTTGAAAAACTGTAAAAAAAAATCATTTTTGTTGTTCTTTTTGTTTTTGCATTTATCTCTCTCCGGTTTCTTTTTCTCTCTCTCTCTCTCTCAACTCTCTCCGTAAAATGTTTATAAAACACGAAAAAGAATCAAAGGCACACGCTGCACAACATTTCCCTAAGAATGAAAGAAATGGGTAAAGAATTTGGGGGTGGTTGTGGAGAAGAAAAAAAAATCAAAAAAATCAAAAAATAAAAAAAGGGACGACAAACGAAACTAGTTGAAAAAAAAAAAAACCTCCTCTTCAAATCTTCGGGCCCCTCGCGTTCTTCTTCAGCAGCGGCCCCTTGCGGATCCGCACGCTCTCCGGGGTCACCTCCACCAACTCGTCCTCCTCGATGTACTCCAGGGCGTCGTCGAGTCCCATCTCCACGGGAGGCGTCAAGGGGATCTTGGCGTCGGCTCCCGAAGACCTGATGTTGGTCGCGGCCTTGCGCTTGCAGACGTTGACCGTGAGATCGCCGGCGCGCTGGTGGATGCCGACGACCTGCCCGTTGTAGACCTCGTCACCGGGGGCAACAAACATGCGCCCGCGGGCCTGGGTGGACTCCAGGGCGTAGCCGGTCACGGCTCCGGTCTCGTGCGCCACCAGGGACCCCAGGTCGCGGGTCGTGATCTCCCCGGACCAGGGCTCGTACCCTTTAAAGATGGTGTTGAGCACGGCCGTTCCTTTCGTGGCCGTGAGCATGGCGTTGCGCAAACCCAAGAGGCCGCGGGTCGGGATCTTGTAGGAGACGCGGGTGAGTCCTCCCGAGGAGTTGGAGGCGTCCGAGGAGCCCATGGTCGTCATGTCGAGCATGGCCCCCTTGCGCGATCCCATGAGGTCGACGACTGGTGGTGGTGGTGGGGGTTGAGATTTAGAAAAGAAGAGAAAGAGGGAAAGAAGAGATGAGTTTTGCGTTTTTCGACCGCGAAAAAACTCGACTCGTGAAAAAAAAAAAACTAAAAAAAACGGTTATTCCTCTCACCTCCACCGACGTGCTCCTCGGGCACCTCGACGATCGCCTCCTCGAACGGCTCCAGCTTCTTCCCCGTCTCCTTGTCGGTGCGCGTGATCACACGGGGCGGACCCACGGCGAACTCGAACCCCTCGCGCCGCATGTTCTCGATCAGGATGGAGATGTGCAACTGCCCTCGGCCAGACACGACAAACTGGTCGGCCGAGTCCCCGGGCTCCACCCTCAAAGCCAGGTTGCGCTCGAGCTCGCGGTCGAGGCGCTCCTTGAGATTGCGGGAGGTGACGAACTTGCCCTCGCGCCCGGCGAAGGGACTCGTGTTGACCGAGAAGGTCATGCGGACGGTGGGCTCCTCGACGGAGATCGTCGGCAGAGGGTCCGGGCTCTCGCGCTCGCAGATGGTCTCTCCGATGGAGACGTCGGAAAGGCCGGTGACGGCGCAGATGTCTCCGGCCTGGGAGAGAGGAAGGAGCGAGTGTTTTGATGGGGAAAAAGGAAAGAAAAAGAGTGAGTTTCTCCGTTGTTGTTTGTCGTTTTCTTTTCTCTCTTTCGCTCTCTCTTCTTCAAAAAAGTTCTCTCCCTTCCTTCTTCCTAACTCACCGCGACGGCGTCCGCGGCGACGCGCGAGAAGTTGTCGTAGACGAACGCCTCGGCGACCTTGCCGAAGCGGCACGAGTCCCCGGGCTTGCAGATGGAGACGGACGCGCCTGCGGTGGAAGTTTTTTTGAGTTTTTCGAAAGAGAGTGAGAGTTTGTTTTCGAAGTCCTCATTCTTTCTTTCTCTCTTCTCTCTTTCTTCTCTCCCTCTCTCTCTCTCCACTCCTTTAAAACCCTCTTACCGCGAGACAGCGTGCCCGAGGTCACGCGCCCGATCGCGATCCTCCCCTTGTGTTCGTCGTAGTCCAGGTTGGTCACCAGCAGCTGCAGGGGGGCGTCGTCTCCAGACCTCACGCGGGGCGGGGAGACCTCCCTGATGATGGCGTCGAACAGCGGCTGCAAGTCATCAGCCAACTCGGTGGGGCTCGCGCCGGCGACGCCGGCCTGGCCCGAGGCGTAGACGACGGGGAAGTCGCACTGCTCGTCCGAGGCGCAGAGGTCGCAGAAGAGGTCGAACGTCGCGTCGACGACCCAGTCGACGCGCGCGGCGGGTCTGTCGACCTTGTTGACGACGACCACGACCTTCTTGTCCAGGGCGAGGGCTTTCCGCAAAACAAACCTCGTCTGGGGCATGGGCCCCTCGACGGAATCCACCAGGAGAAGAACGCCGTCGCACATGTTGAGCACGCGCTCCACCTCGCCGCCGAAGTCCGCGTGGCCGGGGGTGTCGATGATGTTGATCTTGGTCTTGCCGTAGCGCACCGCGGTGTTCTTGGAGAGGATGGTGATGCCGCGCTCGCGCTCGAGGTCGTTGGAGTCCATGACCTGGCGTGGAGGAGAATGGGTTTGGAGAGAGAGAGAGAAACAGCGAGAGAAAGAAGAGAGAAGATAAAGTGAGTTTTTTTTCCCGCTCTTTCGCGGTCGAGCAAAAAAAAAAAAAAAAAACTTCAAAACTTCCAACTCACCCTCTCCTGCACCGCCTGGTTGTCGCGGAACACCTTGGACTGCCTGAGCATCGCGTCCACCAGTGTGGTCTTGCCGTGGTCGACGTGCGCAATGATGGCAATGTTGCGGATGTCCTCGCGGAGCTCGGTGGGGAAGTCCTCCGCGGCCTTGGGAGGCGCCGTGGGGGCAGCAGCGTCGTCGGCAGCGGCTGCGGGCGCTGGGGGCGCGTCAGCGACGGCAGAGGCGGAGATGACGCGGCGGGCTGCGTTTCGTTTTGTTTTTTTGATTTGGTTTGATTTGTGATTCCGAAGGGTCTCGTCAGAATTGGATCGAAGTGACAGCTGCGGGAGGGAGAGAGAGAGAGAGAGGGAAAGAGAAGGAATGAAGAGAGAACAAGACAGGGTTGCCATCGCCGCCGCCTCTCTTCTCGGCGCGACAGCAAAGTTCTCCGTTTCCGACGAAGAAAATAAAGAGAACGGCAGCGCTCGGCCGCGCTCGTCGAAATTTGCTGCTCAACGCTGTCCCGGATTGCACAAGAAGGCGACCTCTGTTTCTCTTTCTTTCCACCTAGCAGGCTCTCGACAGGAAGTGTGCCGTCGTAACAGGGGGAAGGAAGGAGAGGCGAGGGAGAGCGGAGTCGGGGGAGAGCACTACTCACCAGAAGAAGATGCCGAGCGGCGAAGCAAGGCGGCGGCGGCGACGGCGGCCGAAGACGACGACGACGATGAGTGCGACAGCGACGGCCTCGCGGCAGCGATGGGCGCCCTGGCCGCAGCGCTGCGCCCAGCGGCGGCAGCGGACCTGGCCGCCGCGACACTGCTGCGGCTGGAGAGAGAGGCGGCCATCTTGAGCAGGAGGCGGCGCGAGATGGTGGTGTCGGGAAAAGAGAAGAAGAGGGGAAAGGAAAGAGAGGTGAAAGGAGTGAGAGGCAGAGGGAGGTGGAGAAAATAAGAGCTTTTGCCCACTTCGCATCGACGACGCTAGCCTCGGCGAAGAGCAGCGACTCGTTCATTCAACGCTCTCTCTTCTTTCCTCCTTCATCTTGCCCTTTTCATCCAATGTCATCCTTCCTGAAAAAGCTCACGGCAAGGAACTCCACCGTAAGCGCGTTGATGTTATTTTTGAGGAGGCAAAAGAAGAGGAGGCAAGAGAGAAAAGGACGCGTGATTTCAATCGAAAACAAAAAAAACTCAACCTCTACCCTCCCCCCCCCCCTCTGCTCAACTCTCTTCTACTCAGAACCTCGCTGCCTGGGCGACCGCCGGGGCCATAGCCTACATCGCGTGGGTCCGCCCCGAGCAGCGGAGGGCGAAGGAACGGGAGGAAGCCAAGGCCCAGGCGCGGCTCGAGGCGGCGGCGAGCGCCCCGAGCTTGAGACGAAAGGGGCGGGGAGAAAACGACCGCGCTTCCCCGACCCCGGACCCGCAGACCGGGGGGCTGAGCGTGGGAAACCCAAAGAAGCAATAGACAGATAGATATAGAAAGAACGTGTAAAATTGAAACTCGCAGAGCGTTGGACCGGAAGAGCGTTGTCGGGGGGTTCGAGTGGAAGAGGTCGAAGGAAGGGACAAAAAAGCAAGGAAGAAATCGACTGCTCTGCTCTTGCCTTCACTCTTTCTCTCTTTCTCCTCCTTCTTCTCGCCCAGCGCTTCATCTCTCTCTCCCTTCTTTTTGCGCCATGCTTCTCCGACAGCACCTCCCCCTCGAGCTGTAGGAGCTCCTGCTCATTCAAAGCCAATGCAGCAAGGCCCTGGAAGCGCCGAAAAGGGGAGGAGGAAGCGGATGTTGAGCGATGAAGATGAAGATGAAGATGAAGAAGAATTGCCTTCTCCTTCTCCTCAGCAGCAGCAGCAGCAGCATCAGCAGCAGCAGCAGCAGCAGCACGCTCCAAACCATCAGCAGCAACCCCTGGACTTTGGCACGTACATGGCCGCCAAGAGCTCCAAGCTGCGCCTGCAGTTTGACGAGCAGCGCGCCGAGAAGATGAAAAAGGCGACCGCATCGGCGTCGACGAATTCGGCGAATTCCGAAATCTTCAGCGGCGTCGTCATCCACGTTAACGGCATCACCGTGCCCTGCGCGCTGGTAAGTGGGGTAGAGCGCGTCGCGGAGAAGCCCCGTGGCGAAGTTCGGGAGCTCATAGTATTGTGATTGGAGGAGAAAAAGAGAGCGCGGGAAGAAGGAAGAAGGAAGAAGAACGAAAAAAAATCGCTCACACGATTTGCCCGACCTCCTCCTCTTCTCTCTTCTCCCTCTTTTCAACCTCCTCCTCCTCCTCCTCCTTTACCACCAACTCCAGGACCTCAAGGAGATCATGCTCCGCCACGGCGGAGGGTACGAGTACAGGCCCATGGACCCCAGGATCACGCACACGGTGGCGGCGAACCTCGCAGACACCAAGGCCATCGCCCTGGCCAAGGCGAAATCTTCTTTTATTTTTGTCAGGCCAGAGTGGGTCACTTGCTCCGTCGCCGCGGGCAGGCTGCTGCCCGTCGCTTCCTTTCTGCTGAGGCCGCCAGGGATGAACCTGCCAGGGCAGAGACAGCTGTTTGCTGCTGCTGCTGGGGCGGGGGCGGCGGGGCCGGGGTTCTCGCTGAACCGAGCAGACCCCGATAGGGGCGCGGCGGCGAGGAGCAGAACGGCAACGGCAACGGCTCGAGCTGTCTGGCCTGCTGCTGCTGCTGCTTCCGTTCCCGCTCCTGTTGCCCCCGCTCCCACAACCTCTCCTTCATCTGCTGCAGAGGCCCTCGCCGCGGCCAGGAAGGCCCGCGCCGCCTGCGACCTCCTCCGCGGCCCCCCGAAATCGACAGCAGACCGCCTCGACGGCGACGCCTCGGCCGGCGGCGAGGGCGACTTCGTCGGAGGCTTCTACCGCGCGTCGCGGCTCCACTTCATCGGCTCGTGGAGGACGCGGTTCGAGGCGTTGGCAACGAGGCTGCAGCTGGAGGACGACACCGCGGGGAAGAATCGAAGTGACGAGTTCGGGAAGCACCCCGTCGCCGCGGCCTTTGCCCCTCCACCCCCCGCTGCGAAGAAAGGAAACCAAACCGATGGAAACCGTTTCGTCATCCACCTCGACATGGACTGCTTCTTCGCCTCCGTGAGCCTCTCCAAGACGCCCGCGTACCGGGGGCACCCTCTGGTTGTCTGCCACTCCTCGGGGGAGGGTACAAGGAAAGGGAACGTGAAAGAGAGGAACCAAACCACCACCGAAGAAGAAGAAGAGCAGCTTGACGATGACTTTTTCGCCGGAGGGGAGGTGGCCTGCCCCTGCTATCTGGCCCGCTCCTTTGGCATCCGGGCAGGGATGGGCGTCGTGGCCGCGAAGAGGCTCTGCCCTGCTCTCATAGCGGTTCCCTACGACTTTGCGAGCTACGAGAGGGCCTCCGAAGAAATGTACAGAGTCCTGCTGAGGTGCGGCCGCAGAGTCCAGCCTCTGTCGGTGGACGAAGCCTTAATTGATGCCTCGGGCTTGAACGCAGAACAGGCAGGTGCGCTGGCTTCTGCTCTGCGCAGGGCCGTGTTCGAGGCCACGGGAGGGTGCGCAGCTTCCTGCGGCGTCGGGCCCAACCCCTTACTCGCCCGGCTGGCAACCAGGCAGGCCAAGCCCGACGGGCTGAGGGTTTTGGCTTCCTTTGCCGAAGCCGACTCTCTTTTGCTCTCTTTGCCCTGCGACGCCCTGCCGGGCGTGGGGTGGTCGTCGAGGTCGAGACTGGAGGCAGCGGGCCTGAGGACCGTGGCGGAGATCAGGGCTGCGGGCAAAGAGGCCCTGGCCGCGGCGCTCACCGGTGTTTTCACGACGACGAGCAACAACAACAGCGGGAATCCAAACAGCAGCAACAGCAGCAACTCCCTCAACGCCACGGTCCAATCCCTCTGGGAAGCGGCCCACGGCAGGGACCCCCGCTCCGTCGTGCCCTTGCAGCCCAGGCGCTCCGTCGGGGCAGAGTGCAACTGGGGGGTGAGGTTCCGTGAAGCAAGCTCGGGAGGCCACGCCGACGCCGCCGATTTCCTGCGCAGGCTCTCGCTCGACCTCTCCGGGAGGCTGAGGGCCGCCGGCGCCCTGCCCGGCGCCCTGACGATCAAGCTGAAAGTCAGGAGGGCCGGGGCCGGGGCTCCCAGAAAGCACCTGGGCCACGGGGTCTGCGACGCCTTCTCCAGGACGACGGCGATGACGATCACTTCTTCCTCTTTTTCTTCTTCAAAGCCTTCTTCTTCCTCGACCTCTTCCAGCGACGACGGCTTTTCCGCTCTCCTCGCCTCCCGCCTCGCCGCCGTCGGCCGCGGCCTCCTGCAGTCGCTCAACCCAAAACCCGAGGACATCCGAGGGATGGGACTCGTGGCGAGCAAGCTCGTCGCGGTCGCGGGGGCGGCGAAGATGATGACAAAGGCGGCGGCGGCGGGTTCGGGTGCTGCCGCCCCGACGTTTGTTCCGGTTTTGGGCTCGGCGGAGAAGAGGTGGAAGCGGCAGACAGACCTGAACGCTCTGCTGGTGCCTCGCAGGCCAGGGGAGGCGTCTCTATCCCCTCCTGGAGGCGGCGCCGCGGTGACGACGACGCGAAGCAGGAGCAACGCCGCAACTGCGAACGCGACGACGACGAGGACGACGACGCCGACGCCGCCGCCGCCGACGACGACGCCCCAGAGGCGACCTCAACCTCCTTCTTCCGTTCCCCCACCCTGCGAGGGCTGGACTTTCGACTCCGACTCCGACTCCGACTCCGATCTCACGTCCTCCTCCTCTTCGTCTTCTTCTTCTGATGATGAAGACGAGAGCGAGAGTAGCGACAGCGAGGAGAGCGACAGCGACGGAGAAGAGAAGATCAGTTCCTCGGCCTCAGAGGCGCTCTCCGACGTCGTCGCCCTCTCCCAGGTGGACGCCTCCGTCTTCGACGCACTGCCCCTCAGGCTGCAGCGGGAGCTGCTCGCGGGTCTTCCCGAAAGCAGGGAGGAGGAGAGGAGGTTGAGGAGGAGGAGGAAGAGGAAGAAGAAGGAGGAGAAGAAGAAGGACGCTGGAGAAGAGAACGCGGCGCCGAAGAGGAAGAAAGACAGGAAGAAGAAAGAGAAAAAGAAGCGTCGTCGTCGAAAAAGCGCTATCGTTCCTTTGCCTCGCCCCGAGGAGCTCGACCGCGAGGTGCTGGACGCGTTGCCCTTGCCGCTGCGGTGGGAGATCGAGCGCGCTATGAGGGAGGAAGGCGAGCGAGGAATGAATAAGAAGGGGGAGAAAAGGGAAAGCGCTCCCCTGCAGCTGCGGCAGGCGCGGCTCGACAAAAGCGGGTTCCTCTCTCCTCCCTCTGAGAAGAAGAAGGGCTCTTCTTCCTCCGCTTCTCTCCGTCGTCGCGCTCGTCCTCCCTCTTCGAGGACAGCGACGCCCTCCCCGAGCCCCGCTGCTGCCGACAGGGGAAAGCGGGGATGGACGACTCCGGTTTCGGCGGCGAGGAGGCGGCGGAGGCTTGTCGATTCTGCTGCTGCTGCTGCTGCGGCGGCTCCCCCTCTCTCCGCCGTCGCCGAAGGAGAAGAAGAAAGTGACAAAGAAGAAGACTCCGAGGCCGAAGCCGACCTCGACTTCGGCGGCTTCTCCATCGTCGCCGCCGTCCTCTCCTCCGCCGCGACCGAGGAGGGAGACGCGGCCGCCCCGGCATTCGATGTCGCAGCCGAGTGGGCCCGCGGGGCTCTCGGCCCGGAAAGGAAGGACGCAGAGGGCGCGCTGAGGGTCGCGCGCGCCCTGTTCAAAGTTTCGAACTCGAATTCGAGCTCTTCCTCTTCTTCTGCTGCTGCTTCGGCGAGGAAATCTCTTTTAACGATCCAGGAGGCCGCGCTGGAGTGCTTCGGCGCGCCTCTGCTGCTGGAGACGCGCTCGGAGAGGCTGTCGAGAAGGAAGGAGGAAGAAGAAGAGAAGAAGAGGAAAGAGGAAGGAAGAGGCGCTGCTTCTACTGTTGCCTCTCTCCCTCTGCAGCGTTGATATGAAACAAAAGTAACTTGCATTGTAAAACAAGCAAACAAAGATTGTATATGACGCTCAGTGGTGGAATCGGGAGCGGTGGTCGTAATACGCGTTCGGAGTCGGAGAGAGAAGAGGTTTCGAAGAAGAAGAAGAAGAAGAAGAAGAAGAAGAAGAAGAAGAAGAAGAAGAAGAAGAAGAAGAAGAAGAAGAAGAAGAAGAAGAAGAAGAAGAAGAAGAGGTCGAAAGAAGAAAAAGAGGAAACGAAAAAGTTTCATCACAATTTCGATCGCGGCGAACGAGAGAGAGGAAAGCGCTTTCCTCTTTCTCTCTTCTCTGCTTTCTGCTCTCTCCCCGCTCATGGCCGCGTCAGGCGCAGCAGCGATGCTGCCCCTGCGCGCCCTGCCGGCTACAGGGGCGAACAACAACGCACACGGAGCTCTGGCGAAGAACACCAACCTCCGTTCGTCGGCAGCGGCGGGAGGAGCTCCTTCGTCGTCGTCGTCGTCCGCGGCCCGTCGAGCGGCGCTGCTGCTGCTCGCCTCCCCCGCGGTCATCGCGCACGGAGGAGAGGACCTGCTGCTCACCGTGGCGCGATTGCTGCGAGGCGTCGCCTCCCGAGGCAGGGACCTGGGCGGAGGCAGCGCCGAGTGGGCGTACGACCTGCTTCCGGATTCGGATTTGGCGTCGACGACGTCGAAAAAGGCAAACGGCGCCACGAACGATGCCGACGACGACGACGCCGAGAAGCAGAGGCGCGCGTCCTCCTCTGCTGCGGCCTCGTCGCTCCCTTCGACCTCTGGACGCGCGGTGGCCGAAGCGTGGAGGACCGCATCAGGTGCGTTGACGGGAATTGGCGTCGGAGAAAGGGACGAAAAAGGCGCATTCTTCCTCCATCTTGTCTTCCATCTATCTGCGACAGCCAGAGCCCCGACGTTTGCTCTTTTTTGAATTCGAGCTTCTCTCTTCCTCTCCTTCTCAGCCCCCCTTTTCTCCCCTCTCTCTCCTTGTTCTCCACCTCAATTCACGCTCCATTCAGCCGACCCAAAGAAGCGTCGACCGAGCTGCGGCGTGGCGGGAAGGGTCTCAGGGTCGTCGTTCGCGGCGTTTGCCGAGCTCGCCGCGCTGAGCGCCGACGCTGCCGCGAAGAAAGAAGGCAACAAGGCCGGCTACGACCAATCGACGACGCCTTCGTCTCCTCCATCCTTCGCCTCCGTCGCCGCGGCTCTTTCCACGTCCATCGCCATGCTCGCCAGGCGACAGAGACCCACGCCTCGATCGCTGGCCGTCGTCAAGGACGAGAAAAGGAACAAGAGCACCGACCAGCAGCAAAAGGAAGCGATCGAGCGTGAGCATGAGCAGCATCAGCAGCAGCAGCTCGGCTCGCGCGCGGCCATCGCCCCTCACTCGGTCGCCGTCGTCCTCGCGCCGCTGCCTCTCCCGTCGTCCTCTTCTTCCTCGACCTCTCCGGAAGCCCTCGCCGCCGAGGCCAGGAGGGTCGCGGCCGAGCTCACGGGCTCCGTGCCCCCGCACTGCCGCGTCGTGTGGCTCGACTGCTCGTCGATGCTGGACGGAGGCGGAAAAGCGGCAGCGGCGGCAGCCACGGCGAAATCTTCTTTTTCCTCCCCTGCTCCTCACCTCGCGGCGCTCGACGCCGCCCTCAAAGAGACCGAGCGCGGGGCCGCGTTCGACGTTCGCGTTCTCTCGAAGGCGGCCGACGACCGCGCGCTGGACGCTGGGGTGCGGAGGCTTCTCGGCCCTCCCCGCGGCGCCGGCGCCGCCCTGGCCGCCGCGACGAGGGCGAGGGCGAGGGGCGGCGGCCGGAGGGGAGGAGGAGGTGGAGCAGCGCCCCTCTTCGATGAATTCGACGACGAAGACGAAGATAACGAAGAAGATGCCGACGACGACGACATCTCCGCCGCCGCTGCTGCCTCGGAGGGAGGTCGGAGGATGCTGCGCGCCCTCGGAGGAGGAGGAGGAGGTAAAAAGGGCACAGGCGACGACGACGAGGAGGCCGACGCCGAGGGAGGCCCCGCGTGGGGCAACCGCCCCCCTTCTGCCTCTCTTGCCCCTGCTGGCGCTGCTCCCGTCTCCGCTGCTCCGGGCCCCGCTTCGACGCCTGCTCCTGCTCCTCTGGCCGGTTTCCTCACCTCTGTGCTGCGAGAGGCGCTCGCAGCAGCTGCGGCCGCCGCTTCGGGCTCGGCGGCGAGAAGGAGGAAAAGAGGAGGCTCCGAGCCGCCTCCCTCCCGCTCTCTTCTCGCCATTGCTGCTGGCAGAGGAGACACTGCGACACGAGAAGGAGCTGCTGCTGCTGCTGCTGCTGCTGCTGCTGCTACTGCAGCGGCGGCAGCGGGCGCGGGAGGCGGAGGCCGACGAGCCGCGTTGACCGCGGCCGCGGAGGCAGTCGCCGCCGCCGCCCGCGCCAAGCGCGTCCCGGTCCCGCCCCCCCCGGCAAGCAGGAGGACGACGAAGAGGGCTTCCGCGGCCGCCGCTGGAGGTGCCGAAAAGAAGAAGCAGGGCGAGCCGGCGGCGGATGTCGAGGTCGAGACTGCTGCTGCTGGTGCTGCTGCCGAGGAAGCCGAAGCAGCAGCAGGAGCAGGAGCAGCAGCAGCAGCAGCAGCTCACCCTCTTCCTCTCCCTCCCGCAGTCCCGCAACGCCCCCGCCTCAACGACAGCGAGGCCGACGCCGCCTCCGCCCTGCTCGCGGCCGCGGTCTCCCGGGCGGCGGCCGTCGACGGGTAGACCGCCCCCGGGAAAAAACTGTCGCTGGACGAGGCGGCGACCACCGCGGCGGCCATCGTCGGCGAGGCCGCCGCCGCGCTGTCCCGCTGCTCGCGCCGCGCGGTGCTCGCCGCGACCTCGGCCGCCGTCGCCGGCATGCGCGGGCCCGCCGCCGCCGCCGCCCTGGCCGCCGCCCAGGCGCAGCAGCAGGCTCAGCAGCAGCTGGCTCACCCGCAGCAGCAGAACCAGATGCAGCAGCAGGCCGACGCCAGGGCTTCCCTGGCAGGAGGCGCGGCGGCGCTGGGTGGCGTCGGGGGCGTCGCGGGCGCGCTGCCGCCGCCGGCCTCGGGCGACGCAGCGCTCGCCGCGGGCCCCGACGTCGTCGCCGCGGCCCTAGCCGCCGTCGTCTGCCGCTCGTCCAGCGACGTGCGCAGGGCCCACGGCCCCTCCGACGCGGCAGCCCCGCGCAGGCGCGCCGACGCCGCCTTGGCGCTGCTGCTCAGGCTCGAGGTCGGAGCTCGCGCGCCGCGTCCCTCGGCGCTGGCCCGCGCGACGGCGCGCGACGCCGCAGCGCTGTTCCACCTGCTGATGCCTGACCTCTACTTCTTCGACGGCGACGACGACCGCGCGTTCTTCTCGAGGGTGCTGCGTCCCAGGTTTAGGGTGAGCCTGCCCGAGGCGGTGACGGCGCTGGCGGACGCGTGCGGCGAGGAGGACGACGGCGGGGCGGTGGACGAGGGGCTCGGGGAGACGCTCGGCGGCGAAGAAGAAGAGGGCGGAGGAGGAGGTGGTGAGAAAGGAAACGCTGCCAACGCCAACGCTGTCAATGCTAATCCTTCTTCTGCCCCTGTCCACCCCCTCCTGGGCAATAGGGGAGGGGTCAAGGACTCCACCCGCCCCGCCGCGTCGTCGCTCTCGGGCCAGTCTTGCACCTCTGGCGCCGGCCGCTCCGGCAACCGGAATGGCGGCGGCGGCGGCTCCTCGCACGGAGGCTCTGCTTCCGCCGCCGCCGCCGCCGCCGCCGCTGCCCGCAACAACGCCGCCAACGCCGCGGCCTCCAACCGCGCCCGTCGCGGGCAGCTGGGCACCGCCGCCGGCGCCATCAGGGCGCAGGCCAGGCGCGTCTCCCTGTCGCGCAACATCAGGATCGTCGCGGGCCGGCCCTCGGTCGGCGGCAACGGGAGCGGGAGCGCCGGGGGCGGCGGCGGAAGCGGCACGGGGAACAAGCAGCAGCAGCAACCCTTGAACCGCTCCCGCCTGGGCGGCGCCGCGGCGCAGGTCGCCGCTTACAACGCCGCGGCGGCTGTCAAGGGAAGGAACGCCGCCGCGGTGAACGCGGCGCTGGCCGCTGCTGCTGGCAACGGCGGTGGCGGAGCGGGAAGGAAGGAGCGCGTTGCCAACAGCAATGACAACGGCAACGGCAACGGCAGAGCTGCCGCCGCCCCAAAGGCAGCGCAGACCGCCGCCGTCGTCGTCGTGGCCCGCTCTCCCTCCCTCTCGAGTAGGCAGGCCTTGGCCAACCGCGTCAAGGTCACCCCGGAGTCGAAGAGGAAGCCGACGCCCCCGCGCGGCGTGGGAGAGACCGACGACGACGACGACGACGAGCATGAGGAGGATGACGCGGGAGGTGGCGGCGACGACGACGACGCCATTTCTCCGCTCGACGACGAGAAAGCCGCTGCTGCTGCAAACGCTGCTGCTCCTGCTGCTGGTAACCCTGCTCTCCGCCCCAAGCACCTGGACTTTGGCAGCGCCGGTGCCGGAGGCGCTGTGATGGCTGCCGCGGTCGCTGCCGTCGCCGCGACGACGGCGGCAGAGGCAGAGGCCGCGGCTCTCGCCGCCGCTGCCGCCGCCGCGCGCGAGAGGGAGAGGAAGAGGAAGGGCAAGAAGGTTTCCTCCCGCGCGACCCCTCGCGTCGCGGCCTCCGAGCAAGGCGCCCACCCGATAGAGCACAGCGGCGAGTCCCTGCTCCACGACGGCGACGACGAGAGGGAAGAGGACGGCGCAGAGAGCAGCGAGATGCCCTCCTCGTCCTCGGACGCCGCGACGAGTGACTCGGAGGCCGACGAGGCCGCGAGGAGGGGTCGAGGTGGGAGAGCCGGCGGCGGCAAGCGCAAGCTGCAGCAGGGCCGCGACGAGTTCAACCTGTTCTCTCAGGCCCCCGTGGGGGCGGCCTGGCTGACGCAGCAGCAGTAGCAGCAGACGCAGGAACCGGCCGTTGATGCGGCGGGAAGCGAGGGCAAGCGAGGAGCGGCGGGCAAGAGCAAGAAGGGGGTGAAGAGAGGAGGAGGAGCTGGAATCGCGACGAGGCTGCCCGCTGCTGCTGCTGCCGCTCCCGCCGCTCGGGCCCTGGTGAGGAAAGTCCCCTCCTCGACGGGGCTCGACGCGCTCGACGCGATGCTCAACGACGCGCAAGAGGGCGGGAACGGCGGCGGAGGCGGAGCGGCTGCTGCTGCCACTGCAACGGCGGCGGCGGCGACGGCGGCGGAAGCTCTCGCTCGCCGCCGAGCCGCAGCAGAGGCTGCCGCCGTCGCTCCTCCTCCTCCTCTCGCCCTCGCCCCCACCGGCCGCGACGACTCGTGGGCGCAGCAGAAGCAGAAGGAGACTGTTCCACCGCAGCAGCAGCAGGAGCCCCTCCCCGCTCGCCCGCCGAAGGTCGCGAAAGTCCGGCCGAACTTTGCCGCGGCCGCCGCCAAGGCCGCTGCCGTCGTCGACGGGGACTCCTCGCCTGAGAGCAACTACCCGCGGCACCTGCTCCCCGTGCCCCCCGCCGCCCTGGGCTTCTCCGGCAGGCCCCAGGCAGCTGTTCCTCCTGCTCCTGCTGCTGCTGCTGCTCCTGCTCTTCCTCTTCCTCCTCAGGCGAGACCCTCCTCGGCAGCGTTTTACGGCGCGCGGCTGCCCCCGCCGCTCGCGACCGCCGCCGCTGCCGCCGCAGCCGCCGCCGCTGCAAACGCGACAAACAACGACAACGACCTCCTCTCCTCCGGGACCATCAACACATTCTGCTGCGAGAGCAAGCTGGGCCTGCTCCTTCCCTCTGATTATGGCGAGGGAAATGACGACGACGACGGCGAAGACGAGGACGAGGAAAACTCCTCGCCGCTCCGAAAGAGGCAGCCTTTGCCGAAAGACGACAAAAAGCGCAAGCGCAAGCAGCCGGAGCACGAGCAGCCCACGGAGAAGTTTTCCTTCCCGAGCCCCGGGGATCGGATCCGTGTCCTCTCGGCAGACGCCAGCGAGGCCCCGCGGGTCTACCAGATCCTGCAGCCCCTGCGTCCCGGGAGCGGAGGAGGAGGAGGAGGCGCCTCGGCGGAGAAGGAGAAGCGCAAGACCAGCTCGAGGGTCGCCGCGGCCGCCGCGGCCGCCGCCGAGGCCGACGAGAGCAAGCCCAGGCACTTCCGCGCCAGGGAGCTGACGACCGAGGCCCGCACCGAGGCCGACTGGCTGTCCAAGGCGGACCCGGAGGAAAAGGTCGTGCTGGAGCTGGACCCGGGGAAGTGGCTGGCGAGGTCCGGGAGGGAGGCGAGGAAGAAGAGGAGGCGGGGCGGAGGCGGAGGAGGGTGGTGGTGGTTTGACCGTGAGTGAAAAAAGAGAGGAGGAGAAGAAAGAAGCAGCCTTTTGTTTTTATGTTCTGGTTTTTTCTTTGTTTTTTGTTCAGCTTCATATTCCCTGCATCTATATCTCTGTGTGTGACTTGAACAGCGACCGCCCGGTATTTATCATTTCAGAATTGGCGTGGAGGGAAGAAGAGAGGAAGAAGAGGGAAAGAAGAGAGCGCATGGGTCGACCTTTCCGCTTCTCTCTTCCTCTCCTTCTCTCTTTCTCCTTCTCTCCCCTCCATCTATGTGATTGTTCCTTTGTTTGTTTCTCTCACTCGCTTGTTACACACGGAATCAATGAAAGGGGGAAATGGTAATGGGGGACTCGCTGTTTGCTTTTTCGTGGAGAAAAAGGGTAAGAGAAAAAAGGGGCACGCGAAGCGTTGATGTTATTTTTTCGACGCTGCGGCTCTTTTCCCCCCCCCGTCTCCCCACTCGCTCGTTCGCTGTTTCGCTCAAAATATAAACTATTCTCTCTTTCTCGCTCTCTCTCGCTCTCTGTGTCATCATTGTCGTCCCGCAGGCGAAATCCAAAAAAGAATGGTTGAATTTGATCGGAAAAAGAATCGTATCTGAAAAAAAATAATTGTGGTTTTTTGTCTTTTTTTTTTTAGGTTTTTTTTGTTTTGGGACGGCGTCATTTCTCTCTTTCAAGAGAGCGCTGGGGGGGGGAGGACAGATGAATGTGGGCTTGTTGGTAAAAATGGCAGGCTTCCGCCTGTTCAACTCCTCCGAATGGGGGGAGAAGAAGAAGACGGGACGGCAAAAGGGAGAGGAGGTGAAACAGAACACACAGAAGAAGGGGAGTTGTTTTCATTCAACTCTTCTCTAGTCTAGGCAGCAGCAGCAGGCGCCGCCGCGCCTCCGCCATCATTCCTCTTGATCAGCAGCCTCGCCTTCTGCCTCTCCGACGGCAGCTTCACGTTGGTCGCCAGCCCCACCACCTCCAGCGCCCGGATAACCATCCACGTCATGTCGAACTGCAATCTTTCAAGCCCGTGCCTGGCCGAGAACTCGAACGCGTGGTGGTTGTTGTGCCAGCCTTCCCCGAAAGCGAGGATGCCGACCCACCAGTTGTTGCGCGAGAGGTCCCCCGCGTCGTAGGTCTGGGAGCCCCATACGTGGCAGACCGAGTTGACGAACCAGGTGACCTGTTGTTGTTGGTGGGTGAAAGAGAGAGAGAGAGAGAGAGAGAGAGAGAGAGAGAGAGAGGGATGGAGGAAAGAAAAAGAAGAGAGCAACACGTGAGTGAGAGAACGAGAGTGAACGAGAAAAAAAAGAAGCCCGAGTTTGAAGAAAAAAAGAAGAGGGAAAAAAAACTCAAAAAAAAAAATGAAAAAAAAGAGAGAGAAACGCACGTGGTAGACCCAGCAGATCCTCAGCGCCCCGGCCCACACCAGCGCCGGCAGCCCGCCCAGCGCCCACAGCGCGGCAAACTGCGCCGCGACGTGCAGCGCGTACGTCTTCTGCACCCACCGGTAGAACGGCTGCGCGTCGAGGTCGCTCGTGTTCCCCCTCGCCCCGACGCGCTCCATCGTCGCGCCGTGGTCGAGCAGCCACCCGGCGTGCGACCACCAGAAGCCCTCGTAGGGGGAGTGGGGGTCCAGCGGGGTGTCGCAGTGCAGGTGGTGGAACCTGTGGGACGACGCCCACTCGATGGGGTCGCCCTGGACCGCAAGCACTCCGCAGTAAGCGAAGAAGTACTCGAGCCACTTGGGGGTTTGGAAAGAGCGGTGGCTCAGCTGCCTGTGGAAGCTCAGGGTGATCCCCAGGCATCCGGTGACGAAGTAGGACGCGAAGAACCAGGCGACCGCCGTCGGGGAGTAGGTGGCCGGGGCCAGGAGACACAGAGCGTGCATCGCGAGCATGAACAGGCCGTAGATGACGTCGGTCTTCTGCCACGTGCGGCCGAAGAACGAGTTGGTCTTGGGCACGGTGAAGACGTCGGAGAGGGGCACGCGGGCCGCCCCGGGCTCGCGGGCCTGGAGGGAGCGGTCGGGCTTGGCGACGGGCTGAGGAGGAGGAGGAAGAAGAAGGAGAAAAAGGTTTTGAGAAGAGGGGGTTTTCGGGTTTTTTGTCGAGGAGGTGGTGTGTGAGAAAAGGACTTCGAGAGGTTTGAATCAAGTTTTTCTTTCTCTGCATGCTGCGAGCCCCTCTTCAAAAAGCGAGCGCCCCTCGTCGTCGCCGATTGCGGGTGTTGCGGGTTTCGGGGGGGCCCGAAACGACGAGAGAAGCCGAAGAAGAAGAGAAGAAGGAGGAGGAGAGGTGGAGAGCGAGCGAGAGGACGCGCCAACAGTCGCGGCGGTCGCGACGGTCGCGGCGCGGCCGACGACGACGACGACGACGACGTCGTCGACGACGACGACGCTCCTCGACATTCCGCGCCGCTGTGCTCCCACTCCGCGCCCCTTTCCAGCCCTTTCCACACCCCCAACGCGTTGAAGACACCAATCCGTCGCCATTTCTCATTGGGCGGTCGAGCGAACAACGGGCAATTTGGGAAGCCAAAACCCTCGATTCCGACTTACCTTTTTCACGTCGAGCGGCAGGGCGGCAAAAAGCCGGTCGTACTGCTCGCTGTAGGACTGCGCGTCGCTGCTGAGCACCAGGTCCTCCCAGGAGCTGGTCGAGGACGTCGCGTTGCCGATGTCGACGGCGAGGGCGCTGTTGGCATGAGGCGAGTGGTGCGGAAAGAGGGGGAGGAAGGACGTGAGTTTTTTTTCGTGTTTCGATTTGTTCGTCGTGGTCTTCTCCTCTGGAAGGTGCTTTGCTCTCCTCTGTTTGCCAGCACTCCACCCTCTCCCGCCTCCGCGCGACCCCCTTCCGGGCCTCTGCTCGACCCCTCTCACCTCGCAGACGTGTCGCGCGACGCGCGTCCGGCCTGCACGCGCGGTGAGGGCGCCGACGTGGACGCGCCGCCGCTGTCGCCGGGCGAGGAGGAAGAGGAGGGAGCTCCAGCGCTCGGCTCAATTCGGCCTGCGGCGGTCGTCGCGACGAGTCTCCGCGCCGCCGCCGCCGGAGCGCCGCCGCCGCTGCTGCCATTCGCTCGCCTGGCCAGCGGCGCCGGGCGTGCCGCGGGTGCCGCCCTCGCGAGGGAGCCACGGCCGATCGCGTTCATGTCGAAGGCGGTGTCGAAGCGGGTACGGGGGGCGGGGAGGGCGCACGCGCGGGGGGTAGTAATGAAAGAGCAAAGTCGAAAAGTTGGAGGAAAGAAGAGCAGGTGGAGTGAGCGACTGTCAACCTCTCAAAAAAAAAAATCAGAAAAACCACCTTCGATATCTCGGACGAGACGGTCTCAGACCTGTCTCTTCCTCTTCTCCTTCTTCTTCTTCGTTCCCTTCTGTTCTTCTTCTTCCTTCTCCCGTGGCAGAGAGGCAGAGAGAGAGAGAGAGAGAACCGCAGTCTCTTTCCTTTTCTGAAGAATTCATTGTTGTATTTTGATTTGATTTGATTTGACAAGGAAAGGAGAATACAGAAAACAAGAAAAAAAAGCGGGTTCTCTCTCTTTTCGCTCTCTCTCGCGCGCCGAACAGAAAAAAGGAAAACAAAAAGGACCGCCAACTCTCTCTCTCTCTCTCTCTCTCTCCCCTCGCTGCTCCCTAGATGTCCGCCACGTCCTGGAAGTCGAAGAAGTCGTCGCCGGCGCCGGTCTCCTCCTCTGTTGGTGAGTGTTGAGTGAAAAGAAGTTTGAAAAGCGTGAGTTTTTTTTTCTTTGTCGAAAAAAAAAAAAAAAAAAACCCTTCTCTCCAACCTCCCCACCTCCGAGCGCCTCCGTCGCCTCGTTGATCCTCAGGCTCTCCGGCAGCTCCCCGTACGACTTCAGCGCCCGCGCCTCCTCGGCGCTGTACTTGAGGATCACGTCGGCCTTGCCGTCCTGGTAGTCGCGGAGGCCCACCAGCACGACGTCCCCGGCGTTGACCCAGACTTTTTTGCGCATCTTCCCGCGGATGTGCGCGAGCCTCTTGACGCCGTCGATGCACTGCGCGTCGAGGCGGTTGTTGCCGAGCATCTTGAGGACCTGGGCGTACTCCTGGCCGTCCTCCTTGAAGATGAGCTCGCGCTTCTCCTCGGAGTCGTTCTTGCCTGTGGAGGTTGAGGTTGTGAAGGGCGTTTTGGGAAGAAGAAGAAGAGATAGTTTTTTTTTGGAGGTTGCGTGAGTCGGATTGCTTCAGAGAGTGACAGAATTCTCTCGTTCTTCGCTTGACAGGCGGGCGCGGATTGGAGGAGGGCGAACGCGCCGCGGCAATAGCGAGAGACAGCGAGAGAAGAAGCAAAAAAGAGCACGTTTTTCTTTTCTTCGACGTCGTCCCTCCTCTCCTTGCTCTTTTCGGCCGCCGCTTCGTCGCTCTGCCTTCAATCACGGGCTCTCTTCCACCCCGCATTCGAGGGACGTCGAGCTCGTTCTTGTCTCGTTTGAGCCTCGACAGGCTCGGCTCGAACGTGCTCCATGCCCACGCGAGCAGAGCCACCCGTAAAAGGGCGCGCCTCGAGCGCCGGCGCGAGCGGAAGGTAGTCGTTGTTTTTCGCTCGATCGATGGGTCGTCGCCCACCGATTCTTTCTCCACCTTCAGTCTTCTTTCCTCACCTCGCCTGCGGTTCTTCCCGCCCTTGCCCTTGTTCTTCGGCATGTCTCGCTGGTGTGTTGGCTCCCCCCTCTCGCGCTCGGGTGAAACGAGAGCGAGAAAGAGAGAGAGAGAGAGAGAAGGAGAGAGAGAGAAGGAGAAGAGAGGAAGAGAGAGGCTTTTCGCTTCGAGGAGGGAAGAGACTCTTCGTTTTGTGTTTTCTTTTTTTTTCTTCGACATTCGCCTTTTCGTTTTCGTTTTCAACCTCGACCACTTCACTTCCCTCACTTTCCTTCTCTTCCCTTCCCTACTGCTTCTTCTTCCCGGCTCCACTGCTGTTGGCCCGAGTCAGAGGGGGCGCGCTCGGCGTCGACGTCCCCGCCTCGAAGCCCGCCTTTGTTGTCGCCGTCGCCGCCGCTGCCTTGCCCTTCTCCTTCGCGCTCGCGCTTGCCGCGGCTGCGCGGAACGCGGTCGCCGGCGCCGCGGCGAGCCGCGCCTCCCTCTCGTCCTCGAGGTCCGCCAGCCGCCTCGCCATCGAGTAGACGCGCGCGAGCAGGCACCAGGCCGCCAGCGCGAAGGCCGCGATCCACGCGTTGCGCTCGGCGCGCCAGCGCTTGGCGGCGTACGAGGCCGCGGCGGACGCCGAGAGCGAGAGCTCGAGCCCTCCTTTATGCTTGGCAGCCGCGGCGGCGTCGCGGACCGAGCCGACCGCCGCCGCGCCCGCGAGGGCGATCATGACGTGGAGGAGCTGGAGGGTGCCGAGCACGGGGAGGCCCAGTGTGCGGTCGACGACGCGGAGGACCAGGCGGGTAAAGGACCTGTCGATTTTTTGTTTTGTTTTGTTTTGAAAGCGGAAGGAGGTGAGAAGGTCGAGAACGAGAGCGGAAGAAAAAAAGAAAATTGAAACGGCTTTCGATCGTCCTAACCTTGCCGGCGAAGGTAGCACGAGCAGCGTGAGCAAGATGATCGGCGGAGGCAAGGATACCTCCACGAAGACGCGCCAAGCTCCCATCTTGTCGGTGTGTCGCGGGGGAACAAGAGAGGTGATCGAAGAAAAAAGAAAAAAAGAGTGATGGCGAGGATCGATCTTCACTTCATATTTTTTTCAAATGCTCAAAAAGCTCGATTGAGGAACAAGCGCCGATTCCCCTGTCTCGCCTCTCTTCTTCCACTCCACCACGTCACGGGCATAGATCCTGATCTCATCGTATCTCCCCCTGCGATTCCAGGGCCAGACAAGTAGAGAAAGAGCGAGAGAAAGCAAGGCAAGCAAAAGGCAAAAAACACAGCGACGATGCCTCCTCCTTCGCAAAACCCCAACCCCAACAACTCTGCCCAGATCCACTCGCACCGCCTCTTCCTCCCTCAGTCCGCGGCCGCGGTCCTCTTCGGCGCCTTGGGGGCACGAGGCGCCCCCGTCGCCATCGGCGGAGGCGCCTGCGCCTGCTGCCTGGGGCTCGTGTCGGCCAAAGAGCTCGCAGGGACGGTCGAGGGAGGAGGGGGAGCAGAGGAAAGCGCCAACGTCGACTTGGTCGCGGTCTCCATCGAGGGCCCCGCGGAGGCCACCGCCGCCGCCGCTGCCGAGATGCTCTCGGTGGCACGCAGAGCCGCTGAAGAAGCCGCGGCAGCAGCAGGAGGCGTCGGGAGCAGCAGCAGCAGCAGCAACTCGGTGAGCCCCGAAGAGGCCGCCGTGGGCGGGAAGTGGACCTACTGCGACGAGCGCTCGCAGCGGCGTGGGCCCTTCGCGTGGCCGCAGGTGCTCCGGTGGTCGCGCAGGGGCTTCTGGCAGCCCGGATTCGCGCTGAGAGACGTGGCGAGCGGCGGGATCCTGCCTTCGTCGCTGGCCGTGGCGGCGATGGCCTTTTTGTTCCCGGCGGTGGCGGCGGAAGCGCAAGCGCAAGCGCACGCTCAACAGCAGCAGCAGCAGCAGCAGCAGCAGCAGCAGCAGCAGCAGCAAATGATGATTCAACATCAACAGCAGCAGCACCACTATCACCAGCAGCAGCAGCACCGGCAGCAGCACCAGCAGCACCAGCACCAGCACCAGCACCAGCAGCAGCAGCAGATGCCGACGGCGATGGCGACGGAGGCGCCCCCGCTCGCCGTGCCCTCGCAGCCGCGGCCCTCGCCCGTCATCCACCACCTTTTTGCCCAGGAGGAGGAGATGATGACGGCAGGCGCCGCGGGCCCTTCTTCTTCCCATTCCGGGACCGGGCAGAAGCAGCACCCGCAGCAGCCCGGGAAATCGAGAATGAACATCTCGGACGCGCTGTCGATCTTGGGGAGGAGCGGCGTTGGCGGCGGAGGCGGAGGTGGAGGGGGTGGAGGTCGAAAAAAGGGGCAACAGTCGACGACGCTCCCTCCGGCTCCTCCTCCTGCTCGTGCCCCCGTCCCCGCAGCAGCATACGCCCCGGCCGTCGCGGCCTACCGCCCTCCCGCTGCGGTGGCGGCTGCTGCTTCCGGGAAACAGCACAACACAAACGCGAATGCGAATTCAAACTCAAACTCTTCCGACCCGCGCTCGCTCGCTGCGACCCTCGACGCCGCTGTCATCTCCTCGCTGGCCCCGGCGGTCGCTTTCCGTCTCCGCGCCGTCCACGGCGACCTCTGGCTCGACGTGCTGCCGGAACCTCTGCCTTGGAGGACCCCCGAGGCGGTGCTCTCGGTGCTAAAGTCCACGTGGAGGTCGAGCTTCGACAACGGGTATGCGAGCTCGACAAATAACACGAAAGCGCGGGCCGCCGCCGCTGTCGAGTCCCTGCCCAAGAGCCTGAGGGCCGCGCGAGCCGGCAGCGGGCCCGCCGTCTCCGAGGCGGCGTGCGCCCTCGCCGACCTGGTGCGGGACTTCCCGAGCAAGACGGGCGCCGGAGGAGGCGGGAGCGGGAACGGAGGAAACTCGGAGGAGGCGGCGGCGGTCGCGGCGGCGCTAGCTCGCGCCAGAGGCGCGGCGGCGGCCGCGGCGTCGAAGGCGGCTTCCGCGGGATGGATGTGAGAGAGAAGGGGAGAGAGACAGGAGCGAAAGAGCAGCAGCGCTTTGTAAGTTGAATGAGCGGAGAAAGCACTGGAGAGCGTCGAGAAAGAAAGGAAGAGAGAAAGAAAGAGAAAACTTTTTTTTTTTTTTTAACCGAGGCCTCTTGGAAGAACCGGGGCGCGAGGAGAGAGAAACGAGTTACACACGAAACCCTCCCACGACGCGCGCACACTTTCAGTTGAGAAGCATGCGCGGCCAATCGCGGAATGAGGAAAAGAAACTCTCTCTCCCGTCTTGGCTCACTCCACCGGAAAAAAAAACCTGGTTATTTTTTTTTCCACTCTCTCTCTCCATTTTTCTCTTCTCTTTCAAAAAAATCACGAAAAAGGCCGGAAGAAAAAAAAAGCTGCTCCTCTGTTTTCATTTTTTTTTCCCTCAAAAACCCCTCCTCTTCCGTCCACAGAGGGAAAGGGGCAGCACCGAAAGCAAGTAATCACACGCAAACATCTATTCTAATAGAAAGAGTAGTGGCAGGTGGGAAGAGCTTACTGGGGCAGGAAGCGCGACGCGTTGGCGAAGCCGTTGTTGACGCCGGGCTCGGCGAGGTGCTCCGTCAGGTTGGCGATGGGGCCCTTGCCGGTGACGATGGCCTGGACGAAGAAGCCGAGCATGGAGAACATGGCGAGGCGGCCGTTCTTGATCTCCTTGACCTTGAGCTCGGCGAAGGTGTCGGGGTCGTCGGCCAGGCCCAGGGGGTCGAAGGGGCCTCCCGGGTAGAGCGAGTCGAGGCCCTCAACACCGGGGGCCTCGCCGGCAAAGCGGAAGGCCTCGGCCTGGCCCATGAGGGCGACGGTCACGGCAACGGTGGCGATGATCGACTTGGCGTGGATCAGGGCGGGGTTGCCGAGGTAGTTGAGTCCTGGAAAAGGGGAACGAAGAGATGGGGAGATGAGAGAGGGAAAAGTGAGTTTTCAGTTTTTTTTCTTCGTCGTCGTCGCTTTCTGTCGCTTTTCGTTTTTTCATCTCCAAGAAGAAAAAACAAACTCAAATACTCACCCTCGGGCTCGAAGATCTCGGCGCCGGCCGTGAACCAGATGGAGGCCTGGTCAGAGAACGGCACGCCGTTGTTCTTGAGGATCTCGGGCACGACGCAGCCGAGCGCGCCGAGCATGGCCCAGCGGGCGTGGATGACCTCGATCTCGCGGTAGCGGGCGAAGGTCTCGGGGTCGGCCGACAGGCCCGAGGTGTCCCAGCCGTAGTCTCCGGGGAACTCGCCGTTGAGGTAGGCCGGGGGGGAGGTGAACGGGCCGAGGTAGAGGTTGCTGTTGTGTTTGGTGCAGGTGGAGGGTTTATTTTGTGAAGAGGAAGAAGAAGAAGAAGAAGAAGAAAGAGTGAGAAGAGGTCGACGTTTTTCGAGAGCTTTCTCTCTCTCTCTCTCTCTTGCGCGCGCGTGCTTGCACTTTGTGAAGGGAAAAAAAATCAAAAATCAAAATCAAAAAACTCACCGGTCGGGGCCGTAGAACTGGGCGCCCGAGGACTTGGCGGCCTTCTTGGCCGGGGCCTTGCCGCCCTTGACCGTGCGGCGCATGGTGGTGGTCTTCTGCGGTGGTGGTTTCGAGGGTGGAAGAGGAGAGAGATCAGAAAAGAGAGAGAGAGTGAGAGAGAGATGAGAAGGGGAAGAAAAAATCTGTGAGATGGAAAAAAAGGTCGATAAGGTTGAAAAAAAAGAAAAAGCGAGCGCAGCTCGGCGCTCTCTCTCTCTCCTCCTCGCGATAAGAATTCGATAAGGAGCAAGAGCGCGCGCGCTCCCTCCTAAAGGACCGCCTTCCGCCCCTGCCTCTTCTCCCCCTCTCCCATGAACTGGCAGGGCGCGTCGTTCAGTCACCGAAACGGGCGAGCGAACGGAGTTTTGCGTGGGTTCGAAGGAGAAAGAGAGGGAGAGAGATGAAGGAAAAGATTCGAGCTCAAAGTCTTTTTTCTTTCTTCTTCCTGATTTAGCAAAAAAAAAAGCTCAACCCCCTTGAAACACCCCCGCGCCAAGGCCTACGCTGGCCTTTTCCGCCCCCCAATTCAACCAGGGCAGCGAAACATCGGCACGGAGCAAGCTAGCCGCGATGAAACGGAACAAAAAGGCGCGCGTGCTGGCCAGACGCAGCATGGCGAGATCGAGTAAAAAAAAGAAAGAGAAGCCTAAAGGCTGAGGCTCGAATGATTTTTTCTTCTTCTGTTCGTTTTACCCCCCCGCCGCCGGGCCTTCCCGCGCTCTCTCCTCTTCCGATTCCCCGCGGACGAGCAGTGCTTACCTTGCCGGAGGTGGCGCGAGCGACCGTGGAGGTGGCGCGGGTGGAGAGGACGAGCGACATGGTGCTGGAAGTTGTTTGGAGAAAGGGTGGGGTTTTCGAAGAAAAAGACAAAGGAAAAGAGGTGTGAGGGCAGCGAAAGGACTTCGCGAGAAAAAAAAAAATTCGCTTCCGAAGCAGCTCAACGAATCGACGATCGACTGCGACCTCCTCACTCTTCTCTCGCCTTTTCAATTTCGATTCGCTCCTTCTTTCTTCTTGTTCTTTCTTCTTTCTTCCTCTCTCTTTTCACCTCTCTTGAACAACAAGAATGGCCGGCGGCGACTACCCCAAGCACGTCTGGTCGCCCGCGGGAGGCTGGTACTCGGACCCCAAGCACTGGCGGCGCGGCACGGCGCTGGTCGTCGCGGGGATGGCCGTCGCCGCGTTCAAGATGTTCTCGACGTCCGCGAGGCTCGAAACGCGCCACGCCGCGCCGGCCAGGCCGATCCCGTCGAGGAGGTGGAGCGACGTCCCGGAGGCGAGGATCGGAGCGGGTGGGTCGACGAGCCTGGAGAAGTAAGAGAAAGAGGAAGGAAGGATTTCCATCGCGCTTGCTGCCGTTTTTTTTCTTTCATTTTTTCCGACCTCTTCCGCGTCGCCCTTGTAAACAACAACACCACTACTTCTCCGCTTCCGCTTTCCAGTTTCTTCAAATGCAGGAATGGACTCTCTCTCTCTCTCTCGTTTACACACAAAGGGGGCTGGTGGTGGCCGCTCAAACAAAAAAGGGGAAAAAGTTGGGGGGAGCAAGTAGAAGAACAAGGAAAATGCAAAAAATGAAAAGATAGGGCGAGAGCATAAAGGATGGTTTTTTCCTTTCTCTCTTTCTCTCTCTTCCCTCTTTCTCCCTCAACGCCTTTTTTTTCGAGCAAGGAACAAGGCGGTGCGCGTATTGCTGATGGAATAATGGTACAAGATTGGGGGCATGGGACAAGGGAAAAGCAAAAGAAAGGCGGCGAAGAAGGCAGAAGAGCGAAAACTTTTTCCATTCAAACGAGCGAGAGCTCTTCTTCCTCTCCCTTTTCCTCCACTTCAACAACGCCTCCGCCGAAAGTGTTCTCCCCGGAGAACGTCATGTACAGGAAGCCGTCGATGTCCTTGTGCTCGTCGTAGACGTCGGCCATCAGGGCAGCTGGTTGGATTTTCGGGTTTTTTTTAGAACAAGAAAAAAAAGACGCTGAGAGCGCGCGCAGACAGGAAAACCACGAGCCGAGGTTGTTTCCTCTCTTTCTTTTCTTTTCTTTTCTTTTCTTCTCGTCCTCACCTGTCGGGGGCAGCACGTTCTTCACAAACATGAAGATGGCCTTCTCGGGCGAGATCTGAGGGGGAGAGAGAAAGGGAGAGAGTTGTTGTTGTTTCGGTGGAAGAGGGAAAAGGAGAAAGGGTGAAGGGTGAGCGCGCGAGTTTGGGTTCTTTGTTACCTCTTTCATTATCTATCCTTTCTCTCTCTTTCTTACCTTGATCCTCTTCCTGATGACGTAGCTGAAGTGGCCCACGGTCAGGTCCGATGGGACGAGGTACCTTAGAGTCGTGGTTTGAGGAAGAAGAAGGAAGAAGAAGAAGGTGAGCGTTGACGAACGAGGGAAATGACTCTCTTCTCCCCCCCCCTCCCCTCTC
>Ga0114918_10000478_pt1 | contig 34417 bp, 56 predicted proteins | sample LantaG_FD_87015 | JGI IMG/M metagenome (GOLD analysis project Ga0114918, IMG submission 87015) | Deep subsurface microbial communities from Baltic Sea to uncover new lineages of life (NeLLi) - Landsort_02402 metaG | ecosystem: Environmental > Aquatic > Marine > Oceanic > Sediment | place...
TACTGCAAACCAGTTTGGTGGTAGTGATTTTTATTCTTTTTCTTTCAGATATTATATGGTAGCAGGAACGGTAAGTGCTACAACATTTAGATTTAGATTCGGTGCAAGTGCTACAGAAACTGCGTATATTAATAGAACATCATCTAGCGCAATATACTCAACAGCGCCTTTCACTATGATGACAGTTACAGAGCTAACAGTTTAAGGAACTTTCAATGGTTACAAGAAACAATCCACTCAGAGATGGAAGACATTTGGAGAAATACTTTCCATTTGTCGACTTCATTAGAAGACCAACGAGCGATGATATCAGACATCCTAGAACAGGACGTATCTATTCAAAGCCTTACTTCTGGCGTGTTCGTCTAAAAGATGATGGAACGGCACCAGACTCAGGGGTGGAGGGAGAACTTTGGTATCTAGAGGACATCACTGCAAACGTTGCTGATTGGAAGATTCTCATATTCATGACTGGTGGTGGTTCACAGATCATCACACTATCCGGTGATGCTGGTGGTGCAGTGCCGGGTGATGGTACAGGAGATATGGATCTCATAGGTAATACGGTAGCAGCAGGAACTAATGCAAAACCAGTTTTCTTTAGTGGAACTCCTGGTTCTTTTAAGCAAGACTTACAGGTGCAACTTGCAAATACTGTAGCACCCACACCTGTTGATGCTAATGATGCAGGATTAGTTTCGTTGAATGAAAATCAGTTTACAATAGATGCAACCTCTGGAATGGCTTCATTGATAGGGAGCACAGTCTTACCTCCAGTTCTATTTCAATGGGTAGAAGAGACAACGACATCAAGAGCATTAAATGTAAATGAAGGTGTTATTGGTAACAACGCATCAACAATCACAATGACACTACCTGCTTCGGCTTCACAAGGAGATGTATTTTGCTTCATACAAAAAGGTGCAGGAATAATCCAGATAGCACAGAACGCAGGGCAAACCATACACACAGTTCTTGGAGATACTACAACAGGTGTTACAGGTCATTTAGATACGATAGATAGATATAGCAGTTTCTGTCTGATATGCATCACAGATGACACGGACTTTGCCCTTAAATCAGGTTCACACGGGAGCTTAGCAATAGTATGACGACAATTGTAACAGGTGATCACATCTGGGGAACTACAGATTTTCTTGTAGATCCAGTACTTGGTCGAGGAACACATCAAACAATTCAAGCTGCGATTACCGCTGCCTCTTCAGGTAAAAATGTTTTTGTTAGAGCAGGGACATATACAGAAGACATTACCCATAAAGATGGGGTGAACGTCTTTGCATATGACTCAGACGCAAGATATGGAACAACGGAAATTATCGGTAAAAATTCCATATCATCAGGAGTTGTAATGATTTCTGGGATTAAGTTAACGACTAATTCAGATTATTTTACAGAGACGACAGGAAGTGGATCTATAGAATTAAGAGAATGTTTTCTTACAGCTGCGGATAATGACGGAATGAACCAGACATCTACTGGTTCGACAGCATGTAGAAACTGCCAGGGTGATATAGAGACTACAGGAATAAAACTTTTTGATGTAACTGCTGGAGGTTTATCTTTTAGATATTGTAATACATCAAATAGTGGTAGTAGCACAACAGCAAGCACAATTTCAGCTGGCAGTGTAACGCTACAAATGTCAGAAATCTCAACCATTTTCAGTACGAGTGGTGCAGGAGCAATTTCTTTAAGAGATAGTAGAGTGTCAAATGTTGCAATCAATTCTACATCAATTACTACAGTAGGAACAGGAACATCGAATATAAATAATTCAATACTTGAATCTGGAACAGCATCTGTATTAAGTATTGGATCAGGAACTACGATTAAAGCGAATCTTTCAAGTTTTGACTCAAGCAATCCAGATGTAATAACGGGAGCTGGTACATTTTCCCACTCGAATTGCTCACTTACAGGATCATCAATTGCAATAAACCCAACAACGTCAAACCCTATAGCTTCTCTTCCAGGAAAGATTTCTTTTGATGATGGCGCTAATTATCTTCAGTATTATGCAGAAGGTTCATGGACGCCAACAATTGATGGATCTACGGGTTCACCAACTGTAGGATATACTTTTAATACAGGTTCTTACACACGGATTGGAAATAAAGTTTTCATAAAAGGAACAATAAATATTAGTTCAATTTCAGGTGGATCCGGAAGCATGAGGATTAATGGAATGCCGTTCACCTCTGCAAATGATTCAACGATTAATATGGGGACTTTTCAATGTAATGGTATCGCTTTTCCTGCTAGTACAACCTATGCTCTCTTTGGTGTAAATGCAAACTCAACAAATGCCTCAGTATATACAATTGTAGATAATGCAGCAGGATCAGCAATTCAAGTGTCGGGTTTAACAGCAACAGATAGTATGGTTTTTAGCGCAACATATAGGGTATAAACATGGCTTTAAAGAAAAAAAAACAACTTAGAAAAATCGAACTAACTTTTACAGGTGATCTTATACATCCAGATTGTCACTGTATTTATCATAATGTTATTGAAGAGGACGGTAAAGAGATCGCTAAAACTATTCATCGAGAAGTAGACTCTGTAACCAAGGTTATTGAAAATTTATCATCAAGAAAAGTATATATTAATAAAGATTAGAGGTTGATATGTTCGATGATGATTTTTTAACAAGAGTTTACGTTTGGAAGGATTTAATAGGGGGTGTGTTTCTTATTTTTATCTTAGTGTTCTCCTATTTCACAGGATGCTCGGTGATAAACAAAGAGTTAAATTTAGAAAATGACAATATCGCAGAGCAGTTTGCTGAACAATTGATTGAATCTAAACTTGGAATAGAGGTAGACCTCACACCAAATGACGATATATAATTAAAAAAACCTGAGTCTGAAGACCCAGGTAGAGACGTATAGAAATTCTTAAGAAGGTTATTCTAAATGCTTGGAAATCCAGGCATCAATTTCTCTTTGAAAACCAACTTCATTAGCACTTAAGTCTTTTACCATAGCCTCAATTTCGAGTCCATAGTGTTCGCTTCTAGCTGTGAGAAACCCATCGATGTTCTCTTTTCCGTACTTCTTGTCCCACTTTGACTTTGTTTTTTCATAATCAAACTTAGGATTAGGTGCAGACTTTACAGCCTTGTTTCCATCATCGTCTTTTTCAGCTACTATACCAAGGGCTGCGCCTAACGAATATCTTTTTGCATAACTAATAGCCGAACCCACAGCCTGAGCATCTTTTTTTGACACAGGCATGACCAATGGTCCAAACTCCATAAATTCGCCAGATGTATGAATGATACGTGTGCTTACAGAGACACCCTCATCGAGAGTTTGAGCGTTCTGTACTACACATAACCCATGTTCCATTAGAGGATCTCTTATTGCAGCCCAGATAGATACAAGATCGGCATAAGAGCTTTTAAAGAATGGATTAATAGATCCCTTTTTTGCAGGAGTCATAGAACCCTGCATTTTCACCAGAGCTTTTGCTATCTCTGAAATTGTTTCGCTTGTTTTCATTTCTTTACCCGGGTTGTGTTCATATTAAAAAACTTAAAAATGTCTAAGCATTTGAAGAATGTCTCTAAGTTAAAATCACAGTCTCCATATTTATATACATCTGCTTGTTTATCCTTATTAATCTTAACGAATAGAGGTTTCTGCACGTTTTGATATCCATTTACCTCACATAAATATTTATATGCAGCTCCTTGTAAGCACCAATAATGGTGTTCTTTCGCTGATGTCTTCCAATCAATTAGATATGTTTTACCGTCCTTCTCAAGTATTACATCTATTTGTCCTGTAATACCGTGTATTTCGCAGTTTAAGCGTCTCTCAAGCGTTATCTTTGCATCATCGAATATTTTACCGTGTTTATCCCAAAACTTTCTGAATGAGGACATATAAGGTTTTGCTTCTGTAGGGAACACAAAGACTTCGTTTCCGTTCAAGAAAGATTCGATAAATTTATGGACCAGAGTGCCGCGTTGAGAAGCAGGTATGAGGTATTTTTCAGGTATGAACTCGATCCCAGTGAAGGGGCTAATAATCTCGGTCACACGTAGTAGATCTTTCATTGTAAATCACCTGTTTTTATGGTATCATAACACAAAAACTAGATATAATGTAACAAAAAGAGCTATAAAAGAATGGATTTAAGAGAATTTCTAAAAGTAAAAAGGTTAAAAAGGAAGGAGTTTTCCCAGTATACGGGAATACCAATTCATAAGGTTGATCATATTCTTAATAAGGGAAGACCAACCCTGAAAACAGCAGTAATCATAGAGGATTTCACTTCTATATTTGAAAATGATGGAAGTGATGAAGACATGGTGACAGTCCGCGATCTATTGACAAAGGAAGAATCTAAAGATGTTGATCGTCTGTGGGACAAGTTCAAGAGGATGAAGACTTGATGGAAACAAGAATACTGTTTTGCGAGGACTGTGTGGATAGGATTTTAAATGAGAAGATTTTAAGTTTCTGGCAAAGCATGTGTATCAGTAGGATCGTCAATAATAGTATTTTTGATTTAGGAAACAGAGAACAAACCTTCCTTGATATGGCAAAATCCCTTGAGTTCATGGGTTATGCTGTAACCACAGATAACGAAGAGGGAATTATTTGTATGCCTTATGGGATTGAAAAGGTTGAAGAGGATTTATTTTTGATATGTTGCTGTGATTACGTAAGAAAAAGATGAATAAAAGATGATGGTAGATAGATATTTCAGTGATAAACTTAAGGAACATTTAGATAAAGACTTTAAATTTCTCGATAATAATCTGATGGAAGATAGAAGAGTCGAGTTATTCATCTGTTCTGACGTTACTCTGTATTTAGTTTATAATGATAAAGAGATGGATAGGGTTGTAGATATACTAAGTCACTCACTGAGTCACACAATAGATAATTTCAAAGAAGAGTACGACTTTTTCGAACCCCAACTAGTGATTAGGATGGATAGCAAGGTTGGATTTATTTTGTCGATGAAGGAAAGGGAATTAGATGAATATTGATAAAGATCAAGAAGCAAAACTAATTAAACATCACACAGACTTAGGTTGGATATGTGATAAAAATGATGAGAAAACACTTGGATTTTCTAAAGATGGATGGATTAGAGACTACGATAAAAAAGATGGATCGTTCATTCATTTTGACGGTAACCAAGAAATAAATATAATGGTTAAGTAGGATAGAAATAATGGGATATAGTTTTTCAGAAGCATTATTATTTATGAAAGCAGGACAGAGAAGCCTGTTAAACTAATAACTTATCAAAGGATAAATTGATTTGGATATCTCAAAATGTAGTGGCGATGGATGCCCAAAGAAAAATAAATGCTACAGATATCTCGCTGTAGGAGATCCGCACTATCAATGCTATATAGATGCTCCGAGGCTAGAGGACGGTTCATGTGAGCGAGTGCGATGAGTGCTTTTTCGCAAGATTCCCTAAAGATGAGAGGGAAAAGTTTTACAGGAGTTTTTTTGAATAATGTTAATTCTTGAAACGAGTAATGTAAAATGTTTTTTTGTATATATAGAGGGGAGATGTTAAATGAAGTGGATTGAGACGGAAGCAGGCGAGTATGTCAATTTCGATAACATGATAGCGTTGTGCGTGAATAAGTTTGCTAGCATCTATTGTGTGATGGGTAGTGACGTAACTGGTGAAGAGATCTTGATACGATCTTTTGATGAAGAGCTCGACGCACAGGAATTTCTACAGATGCTCATCCACGATGGTTACAGAGTTAAATAAATAACAGAAGAGTTGAAGGGGTTTATGAGATGATGGACGAACAATTGAAACAAAAATTAATTGAATGTGTAGTTTCATTTTTATGCTGTGTGTTTTTTAGTTGTTTTATTCAAGCATTGGAAGGTTGTCTGAAAGCTACATTTTCGCCAAGGCTGTATGTTATTGAAAGAATTACGAAATGATTCAATTTAATACTTCAATAATCACCATTGTTTTTTGGGTACTCCTCATTCTAAAGCTCAGTGCCTACCCTAATATTTCATGGTGGTGGGTTTTCTGCCCTATTTGGCTGCCGATAATTGGAAGCTTGATTTGGATAGGGATCTGGGTGGTTCTGTTAATGCTTCAAGGGATGAGTAGATAATTTTAGACAATCAAGGAATTGATATATTGAGATAAAAAAAAAGACACGGTATAATTACCGTGCCTTTTAGGTGTCCCAAGTTCGTAGCTAGGGACAATAAACAGAGGAAACCAACTCCTAAGTTCTCTCTCAGTTTATCACAACTGAGAATTTCTGAAAGCGTTTTTTTCCTTTAAACAACTATTAACACTCTTTTAAGGAAATTGTAATGCAATCAGGCAAAAATCTTAACATACCTGTCACATTATTTACAATCCTTAATAAAAACTTTAAGGAAAGTAATGTCAGATATCAATATTTTACCATTTGAGCAAGAAAAGAGCGATTATTTATCTACATCTGAAATGCTCTCATGCATGCATCAGTTCGGTATCACAGGAAATATCACAAGCCCAACGTGGTATAAAATAATCAAATGGAAGTTTAGCGATAAAACACCAAATGGAAAACCACATAGAGAAGCAATCGAACTTTTATCAGAAATTTTCTATTGGTATCGACCAACAGAAGTAAAAGATCAAAAGGGAAATGTTAAAATATTTAAAAAATTTGAATCCGACATTCTTCAAAAATCTTACAAAGATATTGAGGAATCAATGGGGATGACACAAAACGAAGCACGGTCAGCTTTTAAAACGCTTGAATCGTTAGGTATTGCAGAAAGAGAATTTCGAGATATCACCGTTAAAGGAGTTCCGCTTTCGAATGTTTTATTCATAAGATTCCACCCAAACAGACTAAAAGAATTGATGAATGAGTATTTCAAGGAAAGTTTGGGGGTGGTGTGTTCAAACGAAGGAGGGGGTCAGTTTGAATCGAACACGTATACAGAGACTAATAAAGATAGAGAGAAGGATTCTCTCAAAAACAATAATTCCTCTGGAAAAGGGACTCTAACCAACGATGAAATCAAGGATCTCCAGGAGAAAGAGCGAATAGCAATCAAGGCAATGCAAACAATACCAGATGATGAAGTGCCACATTCAGTAATTGCAAGGCATGTGCTGACAAATAAAATTGAAGTATCAAATACTGCTATACGAGATTTCGTCCTAACTACTAATAGAAAAAGAACTAACAGCTTTATCGCCATCCTAGACCTTAAGTTTAAGCAATCCAGGGAATACCACTTGACAAAATCTAAGTGTGCAGGTTATTATGAGCCTGAAAACAAACACAAGGATGAACGTGGAAAGAAGATTTAATCTAAAAATAACAGAAGAGATACACAAGAAGCTTCAATGCTTGCAGGAGATACGAGAATACAGTTACCTCAATGATCTTATCGTTTCGATTTTGGTTGAAGAGATAAATTCAAATTCCAAAGAAATACGAGAATATCAAGTAGAGGTTAAAAATGACTAGAGAGATTATTATTCCACAAGATAAAGAGATGGAAGGGTGGATGTTGGGGGCTTGCATGACCTCTAAGGTTCATTTGTATGAAATATGCTCCGCTCTTTCAGAAAAAGACTTTCATAATATTCCATATTCCAAGATTTTTATTACAATAAGACAGATGAATACAGATAAATCACCTGTAAGCGAACATACCTTAGCTCTAACGCTAAAACAAGATGGAATCCTATCGGAAGTGGGGGGTATTGAAGAAGTCGTTTCATTGGCTGAATCTGTGGGTTTTTCAGTTGATGTTGGATTTTACATTCAAGAGCTAAAAAAGATGTCTATTTCAAGACAGTTGATTACAGAATCTCAAAAGCTTTGTATAGCCGCGCAAAATCCTAAGAACTCAGAGCAAGTATTGCACGATCACCAGAAGACAATCTCTCAAATTGGTCTTATAGATAGGGGGAGATTCATTTCTTTAGAAGAAATAACCAGAAAGTACAGAGGTGAAGAGTCTTTTGAGGACAATATTAGAAGGGAGGTCGAGATAGTTAAAGATGGAGGAGAGATTTTTGATGGATTTAGAAGCGGTTACAAAAACCTAGATAGAATAATTGGGGGATTTGGAAACGGAACAAATAATATTATTGGTGCACGATCTTCAGCGGGTAAAACAACATTTCTTGTAAATCTATTTGGTAATATTTCAAAACAATATCCAAACGCAATGATGGGTTTCTTTTCTTTAGAGATGCCAAAACATAAGATCTTGGATAAAATCTTAGCGAGGATGGCTGGGATTAATGTTAGATCCCTTGATGAACGTCACTTAGATCAAAGAGAGGTTGAAGAGCTTACTGAATGTGCCAATATGATAAAAAAAATGAAACTTGGAATTTATGATCTTTCTGGAACAACAGTACACGATATTTGCCGGGCAACAAGACATGCTGTTATTAAAGATAATCTTAAAATAATATTTATCGATTATCTTTCAAGGATTCAGGGAGATCGTAGACTTGCAAATAAACACATGCAGATCGATGACATATCAAAACATCTTCAAAATCTTGCTCTAGAGCTGAATATTCCAATTGTAACGCTGGCACAATTAAACAGAAATGCAGCGCAACGTCCTGACAAAACTCCGCAACTCACAGATTTGAGAGAATCTGGATCGATCGAGGAAGATGCAGACCTTGTTTTAATGCTACACAGACCCGCTCACTACGACAAACATGTACAGGATCGTACACAGGTCATTGTTGCAAAAAATAGAATCCGCGGAGATCTTGGCAAAGTAGAATATGAGTTTGATAACGGGAATTTGAACGAGTTAGATTTGATATCCGATGTGGTTATTTCTGCTCTTTATTCAGAAGATAAAAAGGAATCCTATGCAAGACATAATTACTAAGAAATCTTTAATGCTGGGTCGTATTTTTGAGAAAGAAGATTTAGAAATGTTGTCATTAATTGATACAGAAAAATATTTAACAATAGATATAGAAATTATTGAAAAATTCTTGGATAAAAAACAGATCAATATAGAAACGGCTTATGATTTGAGTAAAGATCATGCTGTGCGCTTCATGGAGCTCTCAAACATATATGCAAAAAAGGAAATGGAAGATGGATATAAAAGAAATGGAAGATAATATAATTGTGGTTGAATTTAACTTATCTGAATATATTGAAAATGGTTTACTATCATTTCATCACAATACTATTGAAAGGCTTGCACAAATTAACATTTCAGCAATAGCAGAGAAAAGAAATTTAGATAATTGGGTGACTATTGCAATTTTACCTTGGAAAAAGGCTCAAGAATTCACAAATAAATTTGAAAAGCAATTACTCAAGGTGAAAAAAAACAACAAAGGTTAATATTTGAGCATGTTAATCGAACTCCTCTCAAATCCGTTGCCAAAAGCACGCCCTAGATTCAGCAGGGAAGACAGGGTGTACGACATACAACACAGAGAGAAGCTAGCGCAAAAGAGGGATCTTCTCAGGTTTGGCATGCTTGGGGATGAGAACTCATCGTACAGCGTAAGCCTGTACTTCTATTGCAAGATTCCAGCATCGTGGAGTAAGAAAAAAAAGAGGCAGGCTGTTCTGGGTCAGATCCAGCACACATCTTGTGATGTCGATAACTTAATCAAGTTTTTATTTGACAATATGAACGGAATAATCATTCCAGATGATCGACAAATCAAAGAGATCCATGCAGCTAAATACTATTCCCTAGAGCCAAGAACAGTGATTGATATATCTTGTATCTAAACAAAATAATTGATATTAACAGTTTTTCGAGGTGACCCATGCAGCCAACATTAGAAATACACCCTCAGTATAATCAAGAATTCAATTTTTCATCAGACACAGAAGCGGCAGGTTGCTGTTGTTTTTGGAAAGCAAAACCAAAGGCACGTGAAATATACGCCGTAAACGGACAGAATCAGCTTGTAAGCAAAGATAAGCTTAAATTCAGGGAAAGAGTCGAAGCTTTAGAAAAGCTCTCTGAGATCCTTAAGATGAAGTTTGATGATGACCCAATCGAAAACGACAAAGCCTTTGAACGACTCAAGATGAAAGTTCGATTTGATACAGAAAGCGGTGAACCGATTACAGATCAGAGATTAGCTGAAATTGTAGAAGCTATTTATGAGCTTAAGAAAGAAATACATGGATCAGATTTGTCAACATGGCAATAATAGATCGAAAAGGAATCATTTATGTACACAGTCAACTTTAAGCGTGAAGATACAACCTATCAGATGGAAGTCTCTCAAGAAGAATATCAAGAACTGTTAGAAGCAAAACGTTTAGTACAGGAAACAAAACTTGGTCTTAATGATTTAATTGACGCTCTCCAGCGCGTGTGTCCAGAGAGAGTCAAACGTATTGTCACTGAAATGGATCTTACTTAAAAAATAAATAAATCTTGGACATCCTCTAATCCCCAGGAAGAAAAATCCATGAGTAGTAATTCTTTGTTAAACTCTAGTTCATTTTCTTCTTGGCTCTCTTCAGCCTTCAGGCTAATCGAAAAAAACGATGCCGTTATAATAAATAATATAAAAAGTTTTTTTGATAAATTCACAGTATCCTTCCTTGTTTTTTCATTTAATAAATTTGTTTAGTTAGATAAAAGTCCTATACACAACAAAATAAATAATATCGCCGCAACGTAAAATAAGATTTTTAAATAGATTAGTAGCGAAAAAAATATAATTATTAGTAATATCATGTCAGTCCCCAATGTTTTTATTAAGGGTGATGACTAAATAAATAATCATCACCATGTATATAATTTCTTCTTTCATTATTCAGGAAAATTTGGTCCTACAAGTGTGACGTGATCTTCACTAATTACAACCAACTTACCTCTAAAGCACTGCTGCATTTCCAATCCTTCAAGCCATTCTTTTCGATTTAAGCAGTATGATTGCATGTACAGTATTGCCATTTCTCCATCATGCTTAACCCAATAGCGTCTATCTTGATCAACACTGTATTTTGAATCTCTCATCTTAAGAATGTATCCATTCTCTTCACTGTCATGACCTTTTAATATTTCCATTAATTGCTCTTTTTGTTTTTATATATTTGTTTTCTTATTTTTGAAAATTCCAGTGGGGGAGGGATTGTTGCTCATTCCTTCCCCATACTTTAATATGCAATGGCATACCAGTGATATCTATTTATTTTGTATATTCTACCCAACAGCAATAGTAAGCCTCCTCATCATCACTATCTTTGATTATACAAAGGTATCCACCATCAAAATAAGAAAGGAATCCGTCCTTAATAATTTGTAGGAATTGTTGATGTTCCTTCTCTCCACCTTTTTTTCGTATACTAACCTTTGTGTCTTTACCGGTTCCTACGATCCACACTTCGTATCCTGTTATAGGACACGTGTTGCATCTTCCATAAAAATTATCACTTACAAATAAATACATTTTGAACAAATAACCGTCTAAGTCTCTGTCAAATGAACGTATTTTCTGCTTTTTATTTTCTTGTAATGAAATTTCTGTTTTAACATTATAGTCCTCAAGATGGGGGAAGCAATATCCTTGAGTAGACATTATCATTAAACATGCAAATATTATTTTCTTCATTAGAGTTTCCTTTTTTGTTTTATGTAATTTTTTTCTGATCCACGTCTTTTTAATAAGCTCTGATAACAAAGCTTTCTCTGTCTGATCCTCTGAACTGATCAAGATATTCTTTAGTGAGATTCTTAACTTCAGGAAGATCACTATATTTTACACTTCCAGTCGTGACTCTGTATTCAATAGAAATTCCATGCTCAAGCAACTTGCCCTCTTGCATCGCATCGTAACCGCGTGCTTCAATCAATGCTTTGCGTAGCTTGTCCTTTCGATCCTTCACTTCTTTCTCTAGCTGTAAAACAGCTTTCATTTCTTCGTATAATTCCTTACCCATTCTATTAACCCTCATTAAATAGTTTCATTTCACTTTTTAACTGCTCTATTTCTAGAGAATCAAAATCCTCTTCAAATTCCCAACCATTCTCTTTTTCATACTCTGCTAAACATTCAAGTGAACAAAGGGGAGTTGTCATTGCTGTATCCCACCAGGCAAAAAAACCATGGTCCAAGCCTTGTCTTTCTGTATCGAAATGATTTTCACAGGATTTGCATTCTCTTGTTTGTGTAATGGTTAACATGCTGCTTCTCCATCTTCGTTGTTAATGATGTCTTCATCAATTTCTTCCATGCAGATTTCAACACTTTCAGCATGTCCACATCTGTAGTCTTCAGCATCTGGAGCACCGTCATAACTTTCGTGACTCCACTCGTAATTAATGTAATCACTGTCTGAAAAGGATATGACGTATCCTCTGTAATTGATATCCTTCATCTTATTGATGATTCTTCCCTTGTACATATCTTTCATCTTAACTCCTTGATTTATACCTAGATAATACCATGTCATCACAATATATGCAAGAAAAATAAGATAAAATATAACAAAAGTACAGAAAATGGTTGGAATACAAAAGATAGTATGTTAGTTTAAAATTTAAACAAGGAGAGACGTTTTGAGAGCTATTACTAAACTATCTATCAAAAACCTGACTTTGCTCGACGATAATCCAAGAACGATCACTCGCGATGAAATGCTTTCTCTTTGTAAGAGTATACAAGATGATTCTGACTTCTTAGAGTTGAGACCTATTCTTGTTAACTCGGTTGAGGGGAAGCTGACTGTCTATGCAGGTAATCAAAGGGTAAGAGCAGCAAAGAAATTAGGTATGAAAGAGATTCCATGCATTGTTGAAGAAAACCTTCAATCTAGCACTATGAGGCAGAGACTGCTAAAAGATAACAGATCATGGGGTGAGTTCGACTGGGATATCCTTGGTAACTCATGGGAAGTATCAGAACTCTTTGATGCAGGATTTACAGATAGAGAACTTCACCTTGATTCTTTTGATATCAAAGATGTAATTAGTGAAGAGAAAGAAGAAAAGAAGAATAAAGAGAAGCTATGCCCTCATTGTGGTAAAGAAATATAATGAAAGAAGAAAAGAAGACTAAAAATAGATGCCTCAGACGATTAATAGGACCGCAAAAAGTAATGGGTAGGAAAAGGAAAGAGATTGATACTAAGCTGTTTGAGAACTTATGCCACATTCAGTGTACCGTTCCAGAAATAGAACATATTTTATCTTGTGACATAACAACAATAAATAGATGGTGTAAAATAACTTATAATGAAACATATACCACTATGTATAAAAGGTTTGCTGAAGGTGGGAAGGCTAGTTTAAGAAGGAATCAATTCAATTTAAGTAAAAGTAACTCTTCTATGGCTATTTGGTTAGGTAAACAGATGTTAGGGCAAAAAGATGAGACAGCAGTGAAACATACTGTGATAAGCAGCCAAGATCAAATTACTCAGAAAGACCCAAATATAATTGAAGCACAGGTCGAGGAGATTAAAGATGACAACGAATAAATACCTAGAGGTAGTAGAAGAGTTTGAAAAATGGAAGAGGTATAGCGATGGAGTATGGCAGTTTCAGGATGAGACGATTCATGTTTATATGGCTAGATATACCCATGCTTATATTGATTCTTCAGAATTAGCAGTGGTCAGGTGGGTGTACAAGGGAGACCAGTTTGGCTCTTACCTTAAAGTTGTGGTTCCTCAAACGGAAGGAATCGATGAGTATGAGCCTGCAATTAATACAGCAGCTTCTTATGTAGCATCATGGTTAAAAGAGCAGAAAGAGAAAGAAGAGCAAAAGGAACACGTTGAGTCTGAAAGTTAGTCAAGAGGTACGAGATTTACTAAGCGATCCGACTTGGACTATCAATAACCTTTATCGAATCATTGATAAGGATGCCAAAGACATTCCGTTTAAGATGAACTGGGCACAAAAAGATATGTGGGAGCGGATGCATACTCGCAATATCTGCCTGAAAGCGCGTCAGCTTGGATCGACTACATTCTGGTGTGTCGTAGCTCTCAATAAAGCTTTGTTTCAGCCTAATCAACGTATAGGTATCATCTCTTATAACATGCAGTCTGCACACGACATATTCGCTAAAGTCCTCAAGCATGCAGTTAAAACCTTACCTCCAAAGGTTAGGGATCTCCCTCAATGCCAAATCGTTGCCGACTCAGCAAGAGAGATCTCGTTTGCTAATGGATCGAGTATTCGAGTAGATACCTCAATGCGCGGCGGAACTCTATCTATGCTTTTGGTTACAGAGTTCGGAAAGATATGCGCGCGATACCCTAAAAAAGCTGAGGAGATTCTTACAGGTTCGATTAACACTGTCCCAAAGAATGCTCTATGTGTGATTGAAAGCACGGCAGAGGGTGCAAGTGGGATGTATTTTGAGATGTGGAAAGAGGCGTACAAGAATATTAATAGAACTGATCTTGGAATACTGGAATGGAAGCCGTTTTTTTATCCATGGTATGGACACAAAACAGAGTACACACTTTGAGGATGGAACAGGAATGAATAATGATTTAGATCGTAGATTGGCAAAGCTCGAACTTGAAGTGCATGTTTTGCGCAAGCTGATACAGACGATGAAGAGTTTTTTGCTTATAGGTGAAGATCAGTTTAGAAAGATAGAAGCGGAGAGTAGGTGTGATAGTAATACCCCAGTACCTAAATGACTATTTTGACTTACTTGAGAAGAGGGAAGGGATTAAGTTAGAGATAGGTCAAAAGCGTTGGTATACACATAAGTATAAAGAGTTGGGAGAAGCAATTTGTCAAGAATATCCTTCAACTCCAGATGAGAGCTTCATGGGAAGTACAGAAGGGTTTTGGTATCTTAAGGAGTTTGCGGATGTTAGAGAGGCTGGGCAGATAACCAATGTTCTACATCAACCTCAGCTTCTAACGTACACAGCATGGGATATTGGGTATGGCGATAATACGAGCATATGGTTTTATCAACTGATGCCTTCTGGTAACGTCCATATTATTGACTACTACGAAAACAATGCAGAAGGATTGAGTCACTATGTAGAGGTGATTAATGAAAAGAGGTATACGTATGGAGTACACTATTTCCCTCACGATGCAGCTGCACATGAGAAGGGATCAGGTCTATCATATGAGACTCAAGCAAAGGACTTAGGTCTTGATGTTAAGGTGCTAATGAGATATAATCCTAGTAAAACAACATTTCAAGCAGAGGTGCAACGGGTAAGGAATCTCTTAAAAAGATGTTGGTTTGATGAAGCACGCTGTGCTATCGGGATCAAACATCTGGAATCATATCAAAAGAAGTGGAATGAAAGCATGGGACACTATACGAGTGAGCCAGTGCATAACATTCATAGCCATTGTGCAGACGCATTTCGTTATCTTGCTCAAGCAGTAGAAGTGAAAGCCAGAAAAGCGACAGTGGACAAAATGGAAGCTGAGCGAGAATATATACGAGTTGCAAGAAGACGAAGAATTTAATCCCTTACCCGGGATGGGTCGCCGGTGCCCTCCCTCACTCACCGGCATTTTAAAGGAAGATGATGAAAAGATTTTTAAGATGGCTATTTAAGCCTCACAAAACTTGGCGGGATAATCACGATGTTATCAGATACAATCAGAGGATTTTATGACTAAATATATTCTAGCACTATGTGCATTAGCAGCACTTTCTAGCTGTTCCGGAGGAGCAAAAGCGTGTTATGGCTTAGAAGCTAACTGGGATTACGAAGGATGGAGACATTCATGTAACGGCGAAGAAGAGGTTGTTAATGTAGAAGTTACTGCTGATGACACATATACTGTTGGACCAGGTGGTTGTGTAGGATAATTAATTTAGGCATGGAAGCCACAGTTAGCTCGCTCTATTATGTATTTTAAACCTGTCATTTGCATGTCATGATTTTTATAGAGCGAGCTTTTTTATTACTTGTGTGCGTTGGTATAAATGTTCCTCCATAGTTCATTTTGTCTCAGCCGGCGCATACTTTTTAGGAGGAATTATGTCGAGACCTATAGGATCAAAAAACAAGAATTCTGATGAAACTAAAGATGCGCTTAAGAATGTTATCGGTGAGCTAAAGGTTAAGATTACCAGTCTAGAATCTGATCATAAACAGTGCCAAGAAGCATATATGACAGAAAATATTGATCGTCAGAATGCTGAATCAAGATGTATAGAATTACATAAAGAAAATAGAGAAATTGAGATTGAAATGAATTCTCTGAAGTTTAGGATTGATGATCTTGAATCAGAGATTGCACTTTCTGAAACAATGCTTGAGAAACGCGAAGATTCAATTGAAAAGTTACAGAAGGCTGTAAAGCTTCTAATGGTAGCTTGTGGTTCGTTATTCATCATTTCGATATCGATTTGGTTCCTGAGTTAGTTATGCAGTTACACTTTAACTTCGATAGTAAGTCAGAAACTGAGATGATCTGGGATGAGCTTGAAGTGACACACAAGAAGTTGAATAACTTAAGGAAAGGACTATTCAAACGTCAAGGCGAGTTAAACCGTCTCTATAAAGATCTAGATCAGCGTTTGTGTGCTATAGAGAATCCTTGTGAGATGATTGAGTTGCCACTTTTTAAAGGATTATAATGAAAATAACCTACGAATTCGATCCGTATGAAGATAGCGAACTGCTTGCATTGCATCAAAATGTGAATCAAATGAATTCTGCATTGATTGATATCTATGAAATCGCAAGAAGAGAGATCAAGTATGGTCTGGATGAGCCAACAGAAGACATAATAGAAATCATTAAAGAAATTTTAACAGAAATACAGCAGAAAGCAGCAATTATTTATGACGACATCGATTAGAGACTACAATATGCAATTCGAGAAACACGAAGGCTTAATTAGGAGTCCTGCACAGGATTGCTTCATAACTCATATTTACAATCCTCCACACTCTGTGGTACAAAAAGTATCGAAGGTCGAGCGTAAGATTTTCGATCGACTCAAGAATGAACCCAGACCAAAGGCGTTTAATGAAATACCTACTCCCTTTACTTCTCCTAGCTTCTTGCTCTAGCGGTAAAACATATCAACCAAAAGCGCAAGGTGGTCACGCTTACATAGAAGCCCGTCACGCGGTTATCTCGTGCTTTGCGTGTGATTGTCTAGATTACTACGAAGATCACTGTGGTGAATGCGAATGAGTTATAACAGAACTGCATGGAGTATATTACTCGTTATCATATTGTTTTTTTCTTTAACCTTTTTGCTTAATATATACGATTACAAGTACCAGAAAATCAAAAAATATCATCCTCATATCACAAGAATTGAGTATTTGATTATGGGAAACTGCTACCAGATTCCTACTAAAGAGGATAAGAAAAATGAGCTGGATTAACGAATCAAGTAAACCTAAAGAATTTAAACCTGTCGTTGTTATTGTTGAATGCAATTCTTCTTTCGATGGCTTTAAGGCTGTAACTAGAGATATTGCGATTGCACACTATAACGGTAATGATTGGGTCGTGAAAAACAACAACGAAAATAACTTAACAGTTTTGTTCTGGTCAAAGATACCTCCACTTAAATTATTAATATAAGGTTGTCATGTCTTCAATAGAAAAAGATTTCGATGTGATGTTGGTCACAAATAGAAATACAATGATTCGATGCCAAAGTTTTAGTCAACTTGAAGAGATCAAGTCTATGTTCTCAGAAAACGAGAAGATTATAAACGTTAAGCATTTGGTAAAATCTAATGCACCAAAAGATCAAATGGGTCTACCAATCCCTCCACCACAAAAACAATTAATTAAAGAATAATTTGCTTTAAAAATTAAATTCCGTTTAGCTATAGGTATAGGCATACAAAAGGTGCACACCTAGGTTGGTATGACAGAATTTCAAGAAGCAAAATCTAATTATAATGAATTTTGGTTAACTGCACACGAGAGTTGGCAGTCATATCAACGTACTCTGCAAGTTGCTTTGAATGGCTATGCAGGCAGGACATGGACGCAAGCAGAAATTGATAAATTATCTCAAGAGGGTCGTGTTCCTCAAGAGTATAATCTAATAAGACCTCAAGTAAACTTCTTCAGTGGATATGCTAGAGATAACATGAAGTCTACGATCATCGGACCTCAAGAGGGTGGTGATCAAAAGACAGCTGATGAACTTTCTGAGGTAGTAAAGCATGTCTATGAGAAGGGTCAAGCTAATCGAATAATTTTAGATTGCTTCGATGAGTCCCTAAAAGTCGGCATGTCAATCGTTGAGATGTACCTTGACTTCACCAATGATCCAGTTCACGGTGATATCAAGTATAAGAAACGTGATGCCAATGCCTACTTAATTGACCCTCTATTCAAGAAGAAAGATCTTTCAGACGCATCAGATATTTTGATGCGCGAATTCATGACGAAGGATGATGCTAAGCTTTTCTATCCTTACATTGATGAAGATCTGATTGAAGATGTTCCATTCTTTTCTAGTGATGGAAAATTCAGGCTTCTAGAGAAAAACAATCTGTTCCTTAAAAAGAGAAATGTAATATCAGTCGATCAGCATTTTGTTAAGACTATACGTAAAGTCAAACATGTCGTTGATCTCAACACTGGTATCAGTCGTCCCTTAATCGGTAATGCAGAGTTCATTAAATTTCATGAAGAAAGAGCTATTCTTGCAAAGGAAATGGGCGCAAATATTGCAATAAGAGAGTTTAACCGACCATTTGTTGAGTTAAATGTGATCATGTCTGGACAGGTTGTCTTTTCTGGTCCTCCTCCAATAGGACTAGAGTCATACCCTCTAGCTCCAATTTTCTGTTATCTAGAGACACAGATTGTTAATCAGTCTGATTTAATGGTTCAAGGTGTAAGCGTTGGTTTAATCGATACAAATCGCATGTTCAATAAGCGAATGATGAGAGAAGATGACATTATGGATTCAGCTTTGAATTCAGGTGGTCTTTATCATCCTTCAGCCATTTCAGCAAAAGATTTAGTCGAGCAAACCGGCGCTGCAAAATACATACCTGTAGATGATGAATGGGAGTTTGCTAATGCTTTCCAACCTCTTCAGATGGGGAGTCCTCCTCCTGGATTTGAGAACAAAAGAGATTTTCTTTTTAATATGCCATTCAGAATCGCTGGTATTCCTGAATCAACACAAGGTTTTGACGAGGGTGGAAATTCCCAAGTTTCAGGACGACTTGCAGAGGTTAGAGCAGCTAATGGAGTGCGATCAAATCGAGGTGTATTTGATAACCTAGAGTATGCGCAAAAGCTGATTGGAAATAAGACCATGCAGGGTATACAGCTTAACTACGGATCAGACGCAAGAGATGATGAAGATGTTAGGATTGATACAGGAAAGATTACACGCATTCTAGGGAACGAACCTACAGAAGATTTCTTCAATCTTGAATTTGACCAGTATGATTCAAATGTGAAGCTTGCGGTTTTATCACAAACACAACGTGATTCCCTTTACTTTGAGCTAGTTCGCCTTGCTGAAACATGGGGACCAGATAAAGTTCCTCTTTCTCTAGTATTCCAGAACCTTCCGATTGAAGGAGCATCTGAAATACAAGAAGCTATCGAAGCTCAAGAACAAGCAGCACAACAACAACAGCAAGTTCTTGAAGAAGAGAGACAGAGAAAAGCAAGACTTGAAGAAGCAATGATTAATCAGCAGAATGCCTTAGCTCAAAACAGACGGGCAAGGATCTTCTCTGAAATAGGAAGAGAGAAAGAAAGAGTCTCTGAAATAAGACAAAACTTAGCTAGTGCAAATCTTGACCAAGCCAAGACATTAACGGAAATTGATAAGCTTAATAACGAAAACTTCATGCAGCTAGTGCAATTCCTTGAATTCCTTAAGCAAAGAGAAGAACAGGAACAAAATATTGATCAGGCTGATAATGAGCAATTAGCAACACAAGTGTTGAATTTGCCAGAATCATCCGGTCAACAAAGCCAGCAACTACAACAGTTTGCTGAACAACAAAACCAAGGAGTTTAAAATGCCTTTCGAAAGTGGATACGGCAGCCCAACTTCAAATGGTAAAGGACGCGGTGTGTTTTCAACTAAAACAAACCAAGCTCCTAAGCCTAAATTTGGGTCTGAAACAAACATGAAGTCAGCTCTTCAAGGCAAAGATGCCATGAAAGTTAATGGAATGGCTAAGAAGCAAATGATTAATGAAGATTTACGTGGTAAGTCTGCATGAGTCTAATACTCCCTAAAAGATATCAGAAAAACCGAAGAGATTATATCGATCATATCTCTCAGGATTTTGGTAAAAAGCTCGAAAAGTTCATTAATGAACATGACGAGATGAGGGAGCCATACTTTGTATTATTTAAAGCCAATACGAACCATTTTAAGCCCAATGAGAGAAAGGAAGCTATGTCATTGTACATTAAGCGTCCTCCTCTGATGAAGAATTCAATGGTTTTTTGGGTAGATAACACAAGGGGTGCTTGTATTTTGTTATGGACCATCAGTTCAGATGGTAAAGCAAAGTTCAATCACAAAGCCGGATACCAGCTTAAAGGTATACTGCGTGCCGCCAACGTTTAAAGGGCGAATCAGCTTCTCTCTTTGCTGTGAAAAGAGAAATTAATCGGGCGTAAAAGGAGGTCATTATGACTGAAGAAACTCAGGTCGCCGCCGAGACACAAGAACCGGCACAGGCACAAAACGATACAAATCAGGAAGCAGGCTTAAAAGAAGCTATGATTGCTGAAAGAAAGAAACGACAGGAAGAAAAACGTCGAGCTGATGAAGCTGAATACCGTTTGAGAATGTTAGAAAATCAAGCGCAGCAGAAACAGAAGGCGCCTGTCGAAGAAGATGATGAGTATACCCAAGAGATTACTCAGAAGTTAGAACGTAAGATGGAAGCTAAAATGCGAAAGCAAGCTGAAGACCGAACACTAACTAAATCAGGTATGACTCAACAGGAAATCGTTGATAAGCTAGAGCCAATATTAAAGAAACGTCCTATGCTAGCAGTGGCGATTGATCAATCACCTAACCGCTTTGCAGAGGCTTTACAAATTATAGAGGACTACAGCCCAAAAGAGACGCAAAGTCATGGCGAGAAAAGAATTGATGAGAATCTTAATAAGACCTCTCAATCCTCTGGTAAAACGGATAACTTAAAACAAGTGAATAAGTTTAACGGAATGTCTAGAGCAGATTTCTCCAAAAGACGAGCGGAGCTATTGGGCAGGAGACCTAATATACGCTAACCAGGAGAATTTAAATGACTGGCGTTACTACAGTAGCAAGCGGATACGATCCAGAGGTTAAAAGTTATTTTGACGGTGTTATTTTAGACCGTGAAAAGCCAGCTTTCCCACACAACCTTTTTGGTCAAGTTCGCAAAATTCCTTTTCGGGATTCAAAAACACTTGTTTTCACAAAAGATGATAACTTCGACTCAGATCCAGCTGTTCTTACTGAAGGTGTTTCACCTGCACTAGAGCAAGCTTCTAAGTTTGATATTGAAGTAGATCTTCAACAATTCGGTAAAGCGACTGCAATCTCTGATCTAGTACAGATCACTGTTCAATCAGATGCTGCTAACCGTATCGCTGATAACCTTTCACAGACCATGTTCGGAATGTTGGATAAAGTTACACGTAACACTCTACAGGCTACAGCTTCACAGCTAGATGCTGATGGTGGTGTTAACGGTAATACTCCGACTGAGGTTACTGTTGGTGACTTAGATGATGCACTTGATTACCTACACGGGAATAATGCCATCAAGTTTACACCAATAATCGAAGCAACTGATGGGGTAGGCACAGCCCCCGTGGAAGCAGCTTACTGGTCTATTGCACACACTGATCTACGTAAAGATATCAGAAACTTGAATGACTTCTTGAAGACAGCAGAGTACCCACAGCGTGATGCTCTTCAGTCTGAATTAGGTTCAACAGATGAAATCCGACACGTTATGTCTACACAGGCACAAAAATCCACAGATGCTACACCGATCTACACAATGTTTATCATGGGACAAAATTCCTACGGTATAGTTGACATCGATGAAGTCTCTACTGAAATGATCATCAAGCCTCTTGGTTATGGTGAAGATTATCTTAACCAACGTCAAACTATGGGTTTCAAAGCCATGTTTGGTGCAGGAATTATTGAAGATAAATGGATGGTTGGTCTACGAGTAACCAAATCAAGCTAGGGGGAACTAATGGCTCAGAACTTTAACGAAAATTATACGCTTAGTTACGCTGGTCACTATCAAGGTGATGGCGGTGCTATCGATCTTACAATTCCATTTCAGCCTGATGCGTTGTTTCTATACAACTACACAGCTTATGGAACTACAGCAGATAACGTAGAGTGCATCTGGTTCAGGGATTTCCCTGCTGGAGATGCTTTAATCAAGAAAGTAATTGCTGATGACGGGGCTACAAGTGATACCAACTTGAACCTTGAAACAACAAATGGTGTAACTGTAAACAACACTGCTGCTGGCGTGACAACTTCACGTTTTGCAATGAGTGCTGCCACTGCTGCGTCTCCTGTTGTTATCACAACTGCTGCCCATGGTGTTACTGTTGGTCAAAATGTTCGCGGAAGAATTACTAAGACTGCAGGGATGGTGGAATTAAATGACCTAACTCGCAATCCGTATCTTGCCGAAGCATTGACAACAACAACTTTTGCTCTTCGTGATCTAGATGGTAACGATGTTGACGGTGCTGCATTTACTGCTTATACAAGTGGTGGACAGTTCAATATCCTTAACCATGCTAATGGTACTGTTGCTGATCCTAGCTCTAAGGGTCCAGTTGAGTATGCTGATGATATCTGGAAGTTAACTCTAGGTACTGCTACTCAAAATAATGATAACGATGAAATTTATTTCGTTGCTTGGAAATATGGTCAGTACATTGATCTTGGAGATCAAGCGTAATTGCTAATATGGGGGGAGTATTCCCCCCATTACAAACTTAACCCCCCTACTCAATGGGGCTTTAACTGGAGAATAAAATGGAAAAGCGCGGATCAAGAAGAAAAGAAGTTAAACCAAAAACTGAAGACTTGTTTGAAGAAGAATTGGATACAAAGATTACAGATCAGGAACAAGACTCGATTGAAGAAACAGAAGAGGATGAACCTCTTTTTGAAGATACTATTGAGAAGAAATCACCTGAGTTCTATTCAGACGAGGCTCTTACTGAATTGGACACATCAACTTATGAAGCTTTATGCCTGTATAATAAACATGTTAGAAAGAATCGGTTGCGAACTCGAAAAGCAACGATACCGTTTAAGTATGTCTACTGTGAAAAGGGATCGATGCCTGAAGAAGATCAAGAGATGGTTCCGTTTAGAAAAGTAAGAATGACACGAACTAAAAATAGGGGAACACCTATTAGCCTTAATATTAAAGACTCAAAAAATTGGGTTCATATGAAAGGTATTTGGGATGATGGCACAGAGCTTAGAATTCCAGAAGTAATGATTGATAGAATTAACGAATTAGCAGAGCCAAAATACAAACAGGTTAAATACCCTGATGGAAGCTCAGCTACAGTGCTTGATTACATGGATAACAAGTACTCTGTTCAAATTATAATGAGGTAATATGGCAACTCGTACATATGGTGATGTTTTAACGCTGATGAGGCGTATTGTCGGTGAGAATGATGGATCAGATCCTGACGCTACAGACACTATATTTATGGAGTACATACAGAACTTTGTAGAAATGGTGATGGGTCAAGATGTTAAACTCTTTGACCTATACACCTGGTTTGAATTCGATACAGTAGCGGATCAAGAAACCTATGTCTTCAAAGATCAAGGGTATACTAACCTCTACCCACCAGCCTATGTTATTGATAGCAACGCATCAGATACTCGATTGAACTTCTTTCAAAGCCCAGAGCTTTTCTTTAGAAGGAATTCAGTAGATGCTACGAATCAGGATACAAGCCGTCCTGGTGATATGCTATTTTACAACGATGAAGTGATCCTTAGACCTGTCCCAAATGATGTGTATACAATAAAAATGAGAGCATACACCGACCTTCCACAAGATTTGACACAAAACGATAATGTACCACAGAGATACTACGTGAGATACATAGCATATGGGGCAAGTCTAGACTATATGGCTGACTTTGGAAACGATGAAGATTACGCAAAGAAAAAGCCTATCTTTGATAGGTATAAAAGTTTAGTTTTAAAAAGAACTGCTGAACAAATGACGACTCAGCGAGGCGTCCAAGCCCTTTAGAGGATAAAATGGTTAAGAAAATAAGTATGACATCTAAGAAACTTGTCAAAAAAGCTGTTAAGAAAGCAAAACCTTCAGTGAAAGTTTCAAAAACCGGTGTAAAGACAAAGAATCTTGCAGGAAAAGAGAAAGTGACAGAGGTTTTATTTCAATTAGGCAAGAAAAGAGCTACTCCTAATACAAAAGCTGTGAAGAAAAAAGCTAAGTCAAAAAAGAAATAGCCATTAAACGCGGAAAGAGGAAGAAGAAATGACCTGGTCAAGTAGTCCGATTATCGGAACGAATTCAGTAAGTGCAAACAAAGCACCGATCAACAACGCTTTTGCTTACATCGAACAAGAGATGGTCAAAGACCACTTTTGGGATGACGATGATTCGGATAAAGACGGTCGTCATAATATCGTCCATATGCCAGAGCAGACAGGTGATCCCTCGTCAATGCCAGTTGATATGAAGGGTGGTTATTATGTACGTCAAAAGACTGCAGGAGAATCTCCAGACAAACAACTCTATGAGCCTTACTACTTCAATGAAGATGGAGCTACAAAGAATATTCTTCAGTTAGGTATGAGGGCAATGGTTCAATTCGAATATGATGGAGCTGTGACTATAAAATATTCTCATAATGTATCAAGTGTAGCTCGCACTGGTACTGGTCTATATACAGTTACTTTTACAACAGCATTACCAACAGCAAATTATGTTCCAATAGCTTTTGCTATGAGAAATGCAAGCGCAGGAACAGCCTCACTCTATGTATCAGCAGATAATGCAGCATCAAAAATAACAAGTATTGGTACAACAACTTTAAAATTACGTTTTTCATCAGGAAGCGATGGGAATGCAAGAGATCCTTTAGTGGGAACAATAGCAATTATGGGCGGTTAATGGGTCAAGTATTTGAGATATCAAACTTTAAAGACGGTTTAGATAAGAGTCTAGAGCCATGGTTGACCATGGATGATGCAATCATAGAAGTAGACAATTATCAGACATTTCGTGGTGTTCTCCAGACTAGACTTGGTATCAACCAGTATGCTCAAGGTGGGCAAGGTGGAAATCAAAATGAAGAGTCACGTATCTATACAACCACTGCAGGTGAAACAGTAGTTGATGGGCAAGCTACATTCATACATACTTTAGCATCTCCTGTAAGACCTGGCTCTGTCACATTTAGTGAGACTGGTGGTGATGCGGCTACAGATGATGGAACCGGTGGTTTTACGGGGGACTTTGATCCTGGAGCAACAATAGATTACTACACTGGTGTTGTATCCGCTACTTGGACTAATGGAGTTCCAACCACACCTGTTGTTACCTACACTCATTCGAATTCAGCGACAACAGTTACAAACGAAGATATTGCCGATACACAAACTGCATCAGGAACATTGAATAATATTCCTGTGAAGGCTAATAGTGTTATCTTTTTTGATGGTTCAACTCAGTATGCTTTTGACGATGGAGCAGGCGGTTTGACAGGTGATGTAACAGCAGGAACATTAACCTATTCAACTGGTGCCTACTCAATCACATGGACAGCAGCACCTGGTGGAGACTCTAAAGTTTCCTACGTATATGAAGACTGTAAGCCAATCATGATGATCGCTAACTTTATTTCAGAAACAAATGTGAATGAGCTTATCGTTTCTAGTACTAACCAGTTCAATAAATACGTATCAGGAAATAACCGTTTCGAGCCTGTAACTCTTGCTGGAAGTGCAGTAGCACCAACGGGAGAAAAGAATGAATACTTCAGGTGGACTAACTACCTAGATAAAACAAACAATCCTAGACTCCTAATGGTCAATAATAAGGATGGGATATATTCATACAACGGTACGGATATACGCCTTTTTAGTGATTCAGGGGACTATGGAGCACCTCCAACTGGAGCACTTAATACAGCGCTTCATATTGAATACTACGGTCAACGTCTTGTTGTCTTTAGACCTACGCTTGCAAGTAACGTGTATCAGAACTGGATTATATGGACTGGGATTAATGATGCATCGGGTACGGGTGATAAGTTCACAGGATCAGGAGCTGGACAGTGGGAATTAAGCGCAGAGGACTGGATAGTCGCAGTTGAAAAACTACGAGACTCATTAATTATCTGGACATCTCAATCAGTATTCGAGATGACAAAGACAACAGACTTAGACTTTCCGTTCAAGATCAAACAAATCGGTGATTCTATAGGAAGAGGTGCGCGCGGTCCTTTCTCCTCCGTAACTTGGTTTGGAGAAGCTGCAGCCATTGGTCCACTAGGTGTAGTAGGTACAGATGGTCGAGAAGTCTATCGAGTAGATAATAAGATTCCATTCTTCACTAGAGATCAAATGAATGGATTACAGCCATCTGAAACAGTCAATGCGTATGATCTAATCTACGGACAGACGGTTTACAATAACGATCAGTTCTGGTTTACCTACTGCGATATCGATGATGCAGCTAATCCGGCACTAAATGATGACACTAGTCGTGTTCTAGCTCATAACTTTGTTGAAGAGTCATGGACTAAATACAGCCTACCTATTAAGACGATCGGTCAATACAAGAATGTTATTGAGTGGGCATGGGATGAAGTAAACGGAACCAACAAAGACTCATGGTCTACATGGGATACTACAGATGATCGATGGGATTCATTCCAGAATCAAGAAAACGCAATCATCAATATATTGGGTGACAAGTGTGGCTTCCTTTATTCATATGAGGGGGAAAACGATCAGTGTGCTGATATCACAGCGATCACAAAGGGTGCAACAACAGTAATTAAGATAAGTGGTACAGACACATTTAGAGTTGGAGACAAGGTAACTATTGACGGTGTGTCAGGTTTAGAGATAGACAGTACAAGCATTATCAATTTCCAAGACACAGGTCTTTCGTTTGATATCTCTGCAATAAGCTCTGGAAATTCAACAATTACGATCAACCTTACCTCAACAGATGCAAGTAACTATATTAGCGGTGGAATCGTCTGCAAGATGATACCAAGAAGCTTTAAGACTAAACCTCTAAATCCTTTCGTAAAAGAAGGAAAAAAGTGCCGTCTAGAGAAGATTAAGTTCTTTTTTGATACCGATAAAACAACAATGAAGTTAAATTTATTTTGTGATAGAAGAACAGATCCGTATCAAAGAGATATCATACTTGACGATGGTCAAAACTTTGGAAATGCTGTGAAGAAATGGACAAGCGTAAGAGTTAATCAGGTTGCAAACTTTCATACTCTGGAAATTCATCAAGAAGTTGGTAATGCAAACGAAAGACTTCACGCTATTCAACTTGTCTGCTCACCTGTTGGGAGGCTAGAACGCTAATGCCTTTACTTGAAGAAGAATTTAATCTAGGTAAATCACTAGAAAATGAAGCAAGTGAAAAACTTCTACGTACAATTGAAGAGATGTATACCACACTTGCTCAAGAGATCAACTTCAAAAGAGATGTAGTTATCAAAGGGGCAGCCCCTACAACAGCAGATAATCAGTACAGAGTTGGAACAATTTGGATTGCACAGACTCCAGCACCTGATGAAGTATATATATTAACAGATGGAGCCAACGGCACCGCAAATTGGATACAGATAGGATAGTATTATGTCATTTAACAACTTTCTTTTCGGATCAGGTCCGAAAACAGAACAGATATCAGCGTTAACTCCAGAACAACAAGACTTATTAGCGAATTTAATTGATAAAATTATGTCAGGTTCTGGAGGATTTGGATTTGATGAAGATTTCTTCCAAAAATCATTTGTTGATTCAGCTCTTCAGGAATTTGATCAAAGAATAGCTCCTCAGATTCAGCAAAAAGCTATTGGAGGTGGTTTTGGTGGTGCTACAAGTGGAATAAACTCATCAATTGCTCAAGAAGGAGCACGGTTAGAAGGTAATCTTGCATCAAAGCGTGGTGACTTACTTAATCAAGCTTTAGACAGAGGGTTACAAGCATCTGGGTTAGCTCTTGGAACAAAACCATTCGGTCTACAACAAACTGAAGGTTCATCCGGACTGTTTGGAGATATAGCAAGCGGAATCGGTGGTGGTTTTGCTGGTGGATTTGGAAAACAAGCAGGTCAAGCTGCTGGTAATGCAGCAAGTAATCTATTTAGAGGGTTTAGGAGATAAGTATGGCTTTTGTTATTCAGACACCAGGAACACGAGAAACGATACCTGGGTTAAGAGAAAGGATTGCCTCTGGTCTTGAGTCTGGTATTGGAGAAGGGTTTGAGCAAGATGCTCTTTCTCAGCTTACAAGTAAGATTCAGCAGGGAGAAGATCCCATGCAGGCTGTTTTGAATTCGAGATTACCTGCTGCAAGACAAAGGGAATTGATTAGTGGGTTTCAAAAGCAGGAAGAAATAAAACAAAGAGGTGAGATTGAGGCAGCTAAGGTTCAGGAAAAAAGGCAGATTGAAGCACAAAAATTAAAGCAACAACAGCAACAGTTATCATCAACATCTCAACTTGTAGAACAGCTTTCAGGTGGTAAGATAAATGCTGATCAACTTCAAGGTGCTCCACAAGCAACGTTGAATTCGATTGTATCTAACTTTACAAAGCCAAGAGATATTCAATCACCACTAGAGCAGGGTTTTTCTAAGATTCAAGACGGTATTTTGAACAAAGTTCCTACTATGGAGCAAAATATTTCAGATGCCAATAGATCTTTAGAGTTAGCAAGGACAGGTAAAGTAGGTGTTGATTTTGAAAAGGGAACAGTTACTGATAAGTTGAGAGGTGGATTAAGACTAGCAGGTGTAAATATTGGTCAAACAGCGGATGAAGCACAGCTTTCTAACTTAATATTGAGAAGAGCTGATGAGTTGAAGCGGAAGTTTGGTTCTAGAATAACAAATTTTGATTTCGAGAAGTGGTTAGAAGGTCAACCAGCTACAAGCAAGTTCAGAAATGCCAACATAGCTCTTGCAACGATGCAGAAAAAAGAAGCTGAAGTTGATAGAAACATGTTTGATGCATGGCAAGATATTGTTTCTAACAATCAAATTGCACCTGATGACAGATTAAATGCCCTACTAGCAAAGCAAAGAGAAATACTACAGCAAGCTGATGAAGACCTTGATCAGGAACTTAATACCATCTCTACATTTGATAAGGTTGAACCAGTCTCTGAAACTATTATGCAAATTAGAGATCGAGCTAATAGAGAGCCAAAAGTAGATAATATTCTCAATTCAATTGATGATCAGATGGGTCAGCAACTTCTTTTGAGAAAACTAGAGATTGAAGAACAAAAAAGGGGACGGTAATGAGTTTTAATTTAAGCGAACTTTCCGATGAAGAGCTTGTCCTTTTAAGAGAGAGATTAACTCAAGGTTCTCAATCAGAACAGGAAGGATTTGAACCCCAACCACAGTTAGGTCAACAACAAGTTCCTCAGGAGCAGTTTCAAGAAGAACCGCAGGAACAGGGAGCTTTTTCTAGATTTTTATCTCAAGCTAAAGATGAATTCACAGGGAGTGAATTGTCACCTTTTGAAACTGGAATTGGTGAAGTGATCAGAGATGTAGCTATCCCAGCAGTTGCTCAAATACCTGAAACCTTTGTAGGAGCCAAAAAGTTTGGTGAGAAAATAGCTGGAAAAGGATTTGAATTGTTTGGTCAAGATCCAAATGCATTAGAAAATATTGAGACAGAACAGGGTATTAGTAAACCATTAGAAAAACTAACAACAAAAAATGCACAAGAAGTTTTCGATGATTTTACAGATAACAAGTTTAAAACAGCGCCTGGAGAAAAAGCATTTGTTTCAGGAAGAGCAACTGAAGCCTTGAAAGGATTTGCAAAAGATACAGCAACATTATTAAATCCAGTTGTCGGTGGAAAAATGAATACTCTTAGAGGTATTGGAACATCTTTAGCAGGAACTTTAATCCCTGAAGGTTTATTTGAAGCGGGAATAATTGATGAAGATCAAAAAGATACTGCTAAACTAGGGACATGGTTCTCTATGGCATTTGTAAAACCTGGAGCTATGAAAAAAGCTGCTGAAGGTTTATTTACAAGAGCCAACAATGCTGTTAAAGGAAGAATAATTACAGATTCTTCATACCCGGAAGCATTAATATCATTAAAAAATGAGTTAGGTTCAGTTGGAGGTGATGTACTTAAACAAAATAAGCCAGCTTTAGAGCTAGTTGATTCAATATTAAAAGATGTAGAATCAGGGACTTTTAAAGGTGAATTCCTAACAAAACAGGTTAAGAACCTAAATAGATTAATAAGTGAGACTGGTGGTATTCATTCAAGACAAGCTCCTCCTTTAATGAAGGTTAGAGGGATAATGCAAGATGTAGCAGAAAGGATTGGAGAAGATATACCACAATTTATCGAAAATTTTAATGAAGGTAATTTACTTTGGTCTGGATTGCATTCAAAAAATGGGATATCCCAATGGATTTCAAAGACAATGGATAAAAGTCTCCTTCAAGGACTTGGTGATAAAGCTGCAACAGCTGTCGGATTGGCTAGAGTTGGAGGAAGAGTTTTATCTATTCCATTTAAACCAATCGTAAAGGTAGCAGATTTTATAGATCGATTAGCAACAAATAGTGCAGCAAGAAAATTCTATGGTCAACTGATTAAGTCTGCTGCTGAAAATAATGTGAAAACAGGAGCGGAGGCGCTAAGAGGTTTAGATGAGGAATTTAAAGGATCAGATTCTGAAAAAAACTCTAAGAAAAGAACGAAGAAATAAACAAATTAAGTAGTATATCAACCATGATTTATAATCCTAGTCATCATCAAAACCAGGATAATCACGATATTCATCGTCAGAAGATGAAAAGAAAAGAACTAGAACAAAACAGAAAAGTAAATAGTAAATCATTTAAACGCCTTTTATATACTTAGTATACGAGTAAATGAATTAAAAGTATATTAAAAGGAAAAAGTTAACAAAGGAGAACAAAATGTCAAAATTTCCAGCAAGTAATCCAGGTCAATCTGGAACTGAAAATAGATTCGGCATCATGAAGTTTGCTAACGCAACAGAAGCTGCTGATGCAAATAATGATTCTGTTGCAATTTCACCTAAAAGACTAGCTAGTGCTCCTGCAGGAACCACAAGTCGACCTGGACCGTTAGAATTGAGTACAGATGCCGAGGCTGTTGCAAAGACTGATAGCGAGAGAGCTATTACACCATCAAATTTAGCTTCTAGTGGCTTCCTTCAGTATGCTGACGTTACGATTACATCTGCCGAGATTTTACTTCTAGCAACAACACCAAAAGAACTTGTCGCAGCGCCAGCAGCAGGATCTAAACATCTCTTCATGGGTATGGATCTAAAGCTTAACTACGGAACTAACGTATTTACAGAGGCAGCAGATAACTTAGTTGTTAAATATACAGACGCCTCAGGTGTAGCAGTATCAGAAGTTATTGAATGCACAGGTTTCATCGATCAAGCAGCAGACACTATTACGAATGGAATCACTGTTAAGGATAACATCGTTGCAGCAAGTGCAGCAGAAGCTAAGGCTTTAGTACTTGATAATACGAATGCTAACTTTGGTGGAAATGCAGCAGGTGACAATACACTTACTGTCAGAACTTATTACGTAACTCATGCACTTTAAGGAAAAATAATGGCTAGATTACCAACATATCTGCCTGGTGTACAGGTGGCAAGCTCTGCATTAACAGGTTCCTATCAGGACTTAGGTTCTGAACTAACAGAACAAGCTATTGGAGTAGTTATTTATAATAGTGGAGATGTGGACGTCCAGCTTTCTTTCGATGATGGCACAACAGACGGTCCTATTCTTCCTGCTTCATCAAGTTTTTCAGATAATCGGTATAATCAAAATAGAGTCAGAGAAGAAGGACTCTATGTTTTACCTATTGGAGCGCAAGTTCAGGTTAAGCAAGTGACTGGTGCAGGGACTACAGGAAATATAACAATCAACTTGGTTGTGTCTAATGGCTAGTGGATCTTTAGGTCTAAGTGGATCAGGAAATCTTGATAAAACAGCTTTTGGTGAATTAGCTGTACAACAGTCAGTAGCCGAAGTTTTGATTCATTTTCCGTACAACTTAAATACGGATCATGTGAATACAACAGTTACTGGTTCAGGAGCTGTAACTCATTCTGGTCAATTTGCTGTTATGGCTTCTGGGGCTGCTATTAATAGTAGCGGTCAGCTTAATTCAAATAGAGCATTGGAATATAATCCAGGAATTGGTGGATTAGCACGCTTTACGACTATATTTGGTACTCCTACGACAGGAAATACTCAAATATCAGGAATAGGTAGTGCTACAGATGGTTTCTTCTTTGGATATAATGAAACTTCTTTTGGTGTTTTACATAGAGTAAATTCCGTAGATACATGGATACCTCAAAGTGTTTGGAATACTGATAAGATGGATGGAACTGGTCCGTCTGGTATGATTTTGGATCCAACGAAAGGAAACGTCTTTCAGATACGATACCAGTGGCTTGGTTTTGGAGCCATAAGATTCTATATAGAGAATCAATTCACTGGAACTTTAAATCAAGTCCATGTCATTGACTATGCAAACCAAAATACGACAGTATCTGTAAACAATCCTTCTTTCAATTTCTGTGCTAAAAATGAAAATACGACTAATGATACCGATATTCAGATGAAGGTTCCTTCGATTGGTCTTTTTATTGAAGGAACCAGAGGAAGTGTTGGTTTTACGAGAAATGCGATAGGTAACGAAAAATCAATTAGTGCAGGGGTAGAAACTAATATTCTAACGATAAGAAATAAAACTGTTTATCAAGGTATTGTCAACGAAATCCAAGTACAACCTGATATTTTAAGTTTCGCAGGAGATGGAGCTAAGAATATTATATTTAGATTAAAAGTTGATGCAACTCTAGGCGGTACACCAAGTTATACAGATATACGAACAAATAATTCAGTAGTGGATTTTGATACAGCAGGAACGACTGTGACTGGAGGAGTACTAGTATTAACAATTCCAGTAGCAAAAACAGGACAACTAACAATTTCTTTGCCGCTGTTAAACCAAGTAATGACCCCTGGTAGAACTTTAACAATTAGTGCTGAATCCACAGGATCAAATGATGTCCAAGCAGGGATGTCATGGCAAGAACGATTTAGCTAAGGAAATTCAATGGCAGATGGATATTTACAGGGCAGTTCAGGATCAGGAACTGGAGGAATTAATGGACAAACTAGTCTTTCGTTAAACCAAGGTTTTGAGTTCTCTACTCATTGTTTTCAACTTCCAGATGTTGATATGAAGAGTAATATCTCCAGTGGTACAGTAAATAATGGCAATGGAAGAACAGGAACACAAGGTCTACATCCTGGGCAATGGCGTTTCCGCTTAGATAATTCCGCAACTGCTAGAGCTGTAGTAGAACTGACAGAGTCTTCAGTCGTATATCCTTTTCTATTAGGATCAGGAACTTGGGTATTTGAAGTATTAGTTAATTTTGAGACTCTTTCAGATGCAACTAACGAATATGCAGCAACATTTGGACTGATAGACGGTAGAAATAATGATGTTATTGGAGCAGGAGTATTTTTTGAATACGACCGCACAAATTCAGTAAATTTTATAGGAGTGACTGAATCAGGAGGAACAAGGACTGAAGTTGACTCTTCAGTTGCTGTAACTGTAGCAGATACGGATTGGTATACATTACGTTTTGAAATTAATGCAGATGCTTCCAGTGTTGAATTTTTTGTTGAAGGTACTTCTATAGGAACCTCAACGACAAATATTCCAACAGAAGATATGCAATTATTGGTAAGAGGTTTAAAGTCAGCGAGTGCAGCAAATACAAATGCTTTTTACACAGACTATATTTATTTAAGAAATGAATTAACTACGGAAGTTTAATAATGGCTGACGGGAATTTACAGGGTGTAGGATCATCATTAAGCGATCCTGTAGCACCAACGGAAGGGGGAACTGGACTTGCGTCATATACTACTGGGGATATTCTCTATGCTAGTGCGACAGATGTTCTTTCTAATTTAGGGGCAGGAGGCGTTGGCGAAGTTTTGACGATGGCAGGAGGAGTACCCTCATGGGCAGCGCCAAGTGCAGGAGGATCAGTAGTTCAGCAGGTTCGCGTGAGTACAACATCTACAGATTCTACAACAGCTACATTTCCTGCGGACGGAACTATTCCTCAAATATCAGAAGGA
>Ga0114918_10000479_pt1 | contig 34386 bp, 38 predicted proteins | sample LantaG_FD_87015 | JGI IMG/M metagenome (GOLD analysis project Ga0114918, IMG submission 87015) | Deep subsurface microbial communities from Baltic Sea to uncover new lineages of life (NeLLi) - Landsort_02402 metaG | ecosystem: Environmental > Aquatic > Marine > Oceanic > Sediment | place...
GGATTCGCACGGGAAGCATACAAAAAATGAAATGTTTGATTTGATCGGGACATTCTGCGATAATGTCCCCGTCAGGAATATTATCCATATAGGTCACTTTCTTGATGACGACAACGACATCAACGACGGATGGAAAGATTTTTCCGACTATCTCACTCTCTTAGTCAAGACAGAAGAGGCGAGATGCATCGAGAGGAAAATTGGGTCGGATAGCAATTTTGATTTAGATATGGTTAGAAATGAGATCCATATTGGAGATTTTGTAATTTGCAATCAGGAAATGATTACCGACTATGTCAGGACAGCAGTCTCTTCCTTAGATCAGGAAATTTTTCCAGATAGCACAATCACAAATCTTCATCGTCAGGAATTCGATGTCAGATGCTCTTACAAGGGAAGAAAATATGTAATGTCTCCCGGATGTCTGTGCGAGAAACATATTGTAAAAACCATAAAACAGATAGATTTCAAAGCTGGATACCAAGTCAAGGTTTCCTACCCTGACGGCTTTATTAAGTATCGCAAGATGAAGCACACATATGAGTTTTGGCAGCAGGGTGCCGTGGTAGTTCATTATGACGGGAAGACCGTCACCCCAGTTCCGATTCAAATAAGAGAGATGAACGGGAAATATTACACCTCATATTTTGACAAGATTTTCTGTTCGGATGGGAATGTATATGATCCAGACGAAAAGATTTTTGTAAACGGAGATGTTCATGTCCCCTATCATGACGATGATGTTCTGGAGGTTCAGGAAGATATCTGTAGGGATTATAAACCAACTTGTTTCGTAACGATTGGAGATACCTACAATTGTAACGCGCTGAATCATCATCTGATGGACAGGGGTTCTCATTTGATGTCGAGTGGGGAGATACTAGACGAACAGTGTCTCGTCGAGGAAATCAGCGTTCTTCATTATGTTCTAAAGAAAATGGAGAAATGGGCTGACAAAAGTTATATCCTCTATGGCAATCATGAGAGATTCCTTCTCGACTTCGTTTCTAAATTTCCACAACTTAGAAATCTTATAGATTTTGTTTTCCTAACTGATTTAGAAGGGCTTGGATACGAGTTCGTTGATTTTAGGGAGGTTTTGGAGATAGGAAGTATGAAGTTTATTCATGGAGACATGAGACTTTACGGGCAGAAAGGAAAGAAGATAGAAAAGATGTCTCGTACTTTTGGCGAATGCATCATGGGGCACGTCCATCACTCTGCTATGAGATTCGGATGTGCATCGGTGGGTCTGTCTGGGATGCTCGATCAGTACTACAATGAGAAGAATGCTTCTAATTGGGCTCAAGGCGCCATACTCTGCAACCAGTAAAATGGTATGAATTTTGTTTCTCCAATTCTGATTGACAGTCACAAGACTCTGTTAAACGGAAAAGAATACTCCTCTGAAGGTAGCACTTTTTCGGACTTCACCTTGAAATCCGTAAAGCTGTCATATGTGTTTGAAGAAGAACTATGATATAGGAGTATAAAAAAATGTTTCTTCCAACCATATTTAGAAATAAAAAGTGCAATTGCGGTAGAGTTATCGAAGAGGATCAGGTTAGAGAGATCGGAGTCTCAACAGAGGACGGAAAGTTTCTCCTCAGGTTTAAATGCCCTGATTGCGGGTTGTCTGGAAAGATAACTTTTCCAGATCAGGATAGAGATATCGTTCAGTTCTGTCAGGAAATACTGAGAGAGAACGAGAAAAAAGAAAGCGGCGAGAAGGTGAAGAAATCCGAATTCTATCGGGAGAAGCTTGGATGTCTATATATCCCCTCTTGGACTAATGATTCATTTAATGAATTCAATAGGAGATTGGACGAAATTGATTTCGACGGAGAAGAGCCAGAATGAAGATGGGGCATCAGGCATCAGATAACTATATACTTACAAAACAAGGAAAGAAGAATGAGGAATAATAATTTGGCAATAAGCTTCTACGTCGTAAAAGACGAGATAAAAATAAACCATATTGGAAACACATCAGACGAGATTGCAGCGGAGATGGGTTTCCGCAAGGGATACCGATTGCTTCTTTTCAAATACGATACATCTGATCAAAAGCTCGCCGTTACAAATATTGATAATAAATCCCTAAAGCTGATTTTGGAGTCTATTAAGAACAAAAAGAAGACACAGCATATAGACAATGAACTTTCAGATGCGATATCTCAAATAGAAGTGGCTGCAAAATTCCTTAGAAAAACCTACGGATGGGGCGGAGAGATAATTTCAGGGGAAGAAAGGGGGCTTGACGATAAAGTGGCATTATCTCTTTTTGACTTAGGGATTGTGAGCGATTATCTCAGATTCTTCTTCGGAAATTATAACGCAGAAATATTTGATATAGATATTTTTATAATTGATAGTCTAGAGGAGCCTTCTATGTTTCTTGAATATGAGGAAGAATATGGAGACATAGAAGGCCCAGCAATACTGGTTAAAAAAGTGAATAGTATGTATTCAATATGTGAATCCGTGATCTACCAGTACGTTCTGAATTACGATAAGATTATTAAATTCGACGTGGGTCTAAGAGAGGAATACATCTTCGACGCGAAGGCCTACGTCGATGAGGCAATTTTGGGATTCTTTAGAAATGAAGTGATTGACAATAGATCTTTTTGGTATCTGAAAAACAAAGGAAGCAAAATATACCTACATAAGAACTATGACGTTCTTAGCGATTCGGACCTATCCAAACATGTGGGCGGAACGGTTTTATCATTTGAATACGTCATTAGTGGAGATAGCAGATATATAATAATTAACAACGTACCTAGAGAGTCCGTCAGAGACCTATCAGTATATAGCGAAATGTTTGATTTCTTGATGGACCATTTAGATAAGATAGGTCACGTGAAGGACAACGGGAAAAAGATTAAGGAGAATCCAGTAGTTTTATTCAGGCCTGCAAAAAGAAAAACAACTCCAATGCTTTTGAGTCATATGCCAATATGGGTGTTTATAGAAAATGTCTTATCTATCGTTTACGATTTCGATCCAGAAGACATAATTATTCTAAAAGGAGAGTTCTCATGTGATAAAGCATTTTCCATATTCCGCGATAGAGTCGAAATGGTGAAAAAAATAGGAAACTGCAGCAATATAAAAGACGAAAACTTTCCTATCATAGTTTGGAACTCCAGAGTCGAAGAGTCTTCGATAACAGAGCTTATTTCTCTTCTATCTGCATACGCTTCGTTTATTGGAAAAGAGAAATTCGGAAATTTGTTTGAGTTTAGAGATATGCATAGAGTTCTTGAGTATATCAGAAAGAATGTGGTCTGCAATGAAGAAAAAGCCTATGCTATTGAGCACGCATTAATGATTCTAATTCAAGAGACGGAACATATCCATGAATATAATATATTCAAAATAGTATTTGGGGTTATGGGATTTTATAGCTCTTTAGTAGATAATTACTTGTCCGAGATAGACGATGACGAACAGATAGAGAACGTCGCCGAATGCATAGACTACCTTCAGGAGCGTCTTTACTATTTGATACTCAAAGCGACATTAGCAGTTTCCAAAATAAAATTTGGTGCAAATATCGATAAAAAAAGACTTCCTATTAAGGGAGATCTGGTTATGGACAATAATATGGAAAGGCTACTAAGAGTCATATTGGTCAGCATGGAGCCGCATCTGGTCTCTAGAAACAATCCTGAAGGCATTTTACTGCACTGTGAGGACGTTTTATCAGGGAAGCCGTATGAAGTGTCGCCTGACAGTGTTTTCGCTATAGCGTTGAGCTTTGGGGACTCTGAGGTGTATAACTATAGGAAAGCATCGCGTAACAAGATGCTTAAGGCCGAGAAGGATGAATTAGGAATAGATAACTATAAAAAACTACTTGAACCATTTCTTAAAAACAAGAAGAAGAAAAATCCCCTAGACGATTCCGGAGAGGAAATGGATGATATTCCGTCTTTCGAGGAGCGCCTTAGGGAGCAAAGTAGGTACTTTGAAAGGGAAAGACCAGTACAGGTCGTTGAACATTTACTGGAAAAATGTAGAAAGGTAAAAAATTATGACAATGAATCAGGGAGATGAAAATTGCCTTCTGGAGATTTTGACAGATTTGGAATCTCTAAAAGGACTCATATATCAAGGACAGGATGTTCCAGCATACAGGCAAATTCAAAAGATATGTGATAAAATAAAAACTAAAATATCTAAGGAGAGAAACGATGTCTCTAATTAAAAAAGGAACATTTGGAAGAAGTTACGCAAGAAACATGGAAAAAGAAACAGTGTCTATGAAGTGTTTTGCATGTAAGAAAACTGTCACATTTGACCCTATCATCGACGAAACCCCGTCTTTGTGCCCACATTGTGGTTGCAAAGATATGCGGACATGCATCGGCGATAGCGGCGTCTGTGACTGCTGTCAGAATCCGAAAGAAAAATAATGTCTGATGTCAGAATTGAAATTGAAAATTGCTATAGCTTAATCTATGGGCATATATCTCCAACGATCTTTATTGCCTTGCAGGAGAGCCTATCCTACAAGATGCAAAACTGTGAATATGTTGATGCTTACAATATAATAGATCCAGATACTAAAAGAAGGCAGTGGGATGGGAGAATTAAACTCATATGGAACTTAAAGAACAAATACAAATTTGCAACTGGACTGCTCTCTCGCGTTCGAGCCATCTTCGATGAGGCCGGAATTACATATTCAATTCGAGATAGTAGGGAAAAGTTCAAAAAGCAATATGATCTAGAATACTCTCCAGAATTCCAATTGCGTTCCTATCAACTTGATGCCATTAATGCTGCATTAAAGAAGAAGCGCGGCATAATCAAAGCAGCAACGGGCGCTGGAAAAACAGCGATATCGGCTGGCATAATCAAAGAACTCGGTCTGAAGGGTGTGATTTTTATGGCCATGTCTGGAGATCTAGTAATTCAGGCCAGAGATGAACTTCAAAGATTTATACTCGATCAGGGAAAAAATATAGAGATAGGAATCGTCGGCGCCGGATTCTGTGATATTAAGAACGTCAACGTATGTACTGCACAAACTATTATCGCAGCTTTTGACAAGAAGTACGTAAAAATAGACGACGAAGAAGATGATAAAGATAGAATCACAGAAGAAATTATAGCAAAAAAAGAACAGATTCGGCAAATGGTAAGAGATTGCCGTTGCATGATTTTTGATGAAGTTCAGCATGCATCCTGCGATACTGTTAAAGAGATAATGACCTATGCCAGCAATGCTTTTTATAGATTTGGTCAATCCGCTAGTCCGTGGCGTGATGATGGAGCCGATCTCTTCATAGATTCCCAATTTGGAAGAGAGATAGTTGACATCTCCGCATCCTTCCTTATAAGAAAAAAATATCTAGTAAAGCCGTATATAACGTTTATCACCGTTAAAACAGAGAGGGCGACCTACTCAACATATCCGTCTATTTACAAAAATCATATAGTTTTAAATACCAAAAGAAATAAGATTATATCTGATATATCCGAACGCCACTGTTCTCGTGGTGAAACAGTCTTAATATTAGTAAAACAAATAACTCATGGCAAAGAGCTTGAGGGAATGATTGACGGTTCCGTTTTTATTTCTGGAAAAGTTTCAGTAAAGAAAAGAAAGGAAATCCTCGACGGACTTCGTGAAAATAAAATAAAAATTGCAATTGCAACATCAATATTCGATGAAGGCATAGACGTGAGAAGACTCTCTTGTCTCGTTATGGCCGGGTCTGGAAAGAGCAGTACACGAGCGCTTCAGCGAGTAGGGAGGGTAATAAGAAAATTCGATGGCAAAAAATGCGCATATATATATGATTTTATGGATACCGCCAAGTATATCTCCTCCCACGCCAAGAAGAGAAGAAAAATTTACAAAACTGAAAAAGAATTTGAAATAAGAGAGATTACTATGGAGGAATTTTATGAAATTGAAAATGACAATTGGGGATCTGGTTAGGGCGGATAGCGCGCCTATTTCCCATAGATTCTGCTGTGCGAACAGCTCAGCATCCCTTCCTAAAAGCGCGATCCCATCCCGTTTCTACCCGACAGAGGAAAGAGTTTATTGGTGCGACACCTGTGGCGAACTGAGGAGTATAATGGTCAGAGGAAACAAAAAGGACCATAGGCGCATCGAGACATATTCGGATGACATCTCCTTCAGAGACCAATAATATGAAAAAAGAAAATTCTACCTTTTGTGGGATTTTGGGAAAAATTTCCAATCTGAGACTGAAGAATGTCTCGCATATGAGATTCTTATTGCATATATTTCGTAAGTGCTGCGAATGCAATTTTGAAGAAGACCCGAAGATAACAGCTGAAGATTTTGAGTCTGAAGCAGGGCTGTCTCGCGACGTTATTTCTTCAAGCTCTAAACATCTTTTAGAGAGAGGAATCATAAGAAGAAATAAATACGGAAGATCCTTCTCTTATGGTCTCGAATTTCTAGAAAAACAAACGGATAAAGACATGGAAGAAAAGGCGGAAGAAAAACCGAAGGAAAAGAAAGAACCAAAAAAGGTTCAGAAGAAGAAGCCTCTATGGAAAAAACCGAATAAAACAAAAACATTTTTCGACTTAGACGTCTGCGAGTGGGACTATGATCACTTTGGTCAATTTTTAGTACATCAGGTCTCTAAGCAATGCGAGACGAACAATATTGATAGAAGATCTAAGATAATTGCTTTTGGGAAAGGAAGGACAAGAGGTGGAGTTTTTAATAGCTGCATGGCTTTTCTAAACCTGTTTTCGGGTGAGGAACATTGTAAACTGATGTTTAAGGCTTACATAGAATGGTTCGCTAGAGCAATAGTCGTTAATGTCTTGACAAAAGGAGACAAGATAACATCTGAATATATGAGCAAGGAGTGGAATCTTGACAAGTTCATCAAAGAGTTCCATCTTGTCAAAGGCGATACAAATGGGAATGCCAAGAAAATTTCAAAAGCATGTGATAGGATTGTAAGTGGTGAGACCAGTGGGTCCAACGCAGATTCCGTCAGCAAAGATAGGATGGATGAAAAATACAGCCTAGGAACCTCTACCTTGTTGAGCGAATGCGGGATTGTTCTCGCTGGAAATTATCTGTTGAAATATAAAAATAAATCATTTAATGAGGCCGCAAAGGAAATACATGTAGTGCTTCAAGGACTCAATATCAGACATCCAAGACAAAAGAAATCGCTTTTAGGCATTGTTGACGCTACCTGCATTAGAGCCCCCTATTACAAAGAGATGCAGTTTTTACATTGGAAGAATATGTTCCAAGATGTATTTTCGCAGTTGAATGGAGAATTGGATATGAATGGGTATAAGATAGTCGGAAAAAACAATAGAAACAAGAACTATGATTTTCTTCTAACACAAGAGGAGATTGGAGTATGACAATAAACAAAAACAAAACTGATCCGGAATTCTGGAGAGAGAAATTGCAGGCTAATTGTAAGACGTGCGGGGGGACTGGAGTAGTCGCCATAGATGAGTCAGCCGGGGCAGTGGAGCTATGTAAATGCTCTAGAATGGCGCGTCCTCTTGCGAAGATGAATGACCCCGTACATGGTTTACATCCAAAGTACCATAAATGGTCGTTATCCAACGCCATTGATTTGTCCCTTAAGACCAAAGAGCAAATTAAGGAGTATTTTAAGGTTGCAGAAATGCATAATCCCTATCGAAACCTGATAATTCTGGGATCTCAGGGCTCTGGGAAAAGTAGTGTTGCATCTATTGTGTATAAATTCCTAATGGTTCGAGAATATGGCGTATCTGTGGTCAGGTTTTCTGAAATAGCAAGCTTGTCTAGGATATACATTAGTAATTCTTCAGAGTTTAACAACAGACTGGAACTTTACAGCCTTCTAAAAGAAGAGGATTTCCTCATAATAGAAGATGTAGACAGTAGAGGGCATTCTTCAGATCCTAATTTTGAGAGATTGGGGTACGGTCTAATGGATGAGGTTTTCTCATATAGAGCGAATCATCCGAGAAAGGCTACGATCATCACGATGGATTCGAATATCGTTCTCACCCCATCCACTCTGGGGAGATCATTTTATAATTCTATTTACCTTAGTGACGTAGAAGACAATAAAATTTTTGAAATCGAAATTAAGGAAAAGGGATAGTTTATGGCCATAGAACACAAGAACAGGCAAGAAATAGAAAAGTATATTATCGCCTCATTTCAAAATGATGAAAACATAAGAGAGATCAATGAGAGCGGTATCAGTGAAATGCATTTTTCACCGGGGACATACAGAGAGATTTTCAGGCTGTCAACCGAGTACTACTCTAAGTTCAATAAGGCATTGAGTCCGCAAGTCTTATTAGACCATGCGAGTCATCTTTCGTATACCGATCAGCAAAAAGCAAATCTGCACGCCACCTACAAGAACATCCTGTCAATAGATGTTAATTCTAAGGATTTGCCATACTACTGCCAGCAGATCAAAGATTTTTTAGCGGGAGATATTCTTAAGGACAGTTTTGAAAAGGTTGCAGAAATTGCTAATGGGGAAGGAACTCAAGCAAATTTACGGGCAATAGAGAAGTTGCAAGAGTTACTTTCCAAGAATCGTTCCCTTCTTGAGAGCGAATCTGTCGTTAAAGTATATGACACAAATGAAATGGAGATTATCCTTAAAGAGGAGATGGTCGATAGGAAACTCCATCCAGAGAAATTTAGTGGAGTATTTACTGGGATCAAAGAAATAGACATGGCTTTTCATTCTCCTTTAAAAGCTGGAGAGCTGACGATTTTTATGGCTCCACCGGGAGGCGGAAAGACGACAACGATGTTGTGCATTGCGGACGCCATATGGAAGAATAGTAATAAAAACGTTGTATATGCCACTCTTGAAATGTCGGCCAATAGAATCGCTATGAAACATTTGAGCGCTAGTTCTGTTACTTCTTTTGACAGAATTGAGAATGCTGAGTTGACGAAAACCAACAAGAAGAATATCGTAGACGTATTTGATGAGAGAAGAAAAACTTCAGAAAAAGCAAAATTCCTTTATTTGGAAATAGCAAGTTCTGGAAGAATAAAAACGTCTTTGTTGGAGTCGTCACTCAGAAGTTTGCTACCATATCAGAAGATCGATGTGTTAGTTGTGGATTATCTGGAACTGCTCTATCACGCTGAGGGGATATCGTCTGAGCATTGGATTCAGATGGGAGATGTGTGTAAGTTTCTTCGCGGAGTCGGAAAGAAATACGGATTCAGCGTAATATCTGCGGTGCAGCTAAAAAGAGAAGCCATAAATAGGATTAGGAAAAGCAAAGACAAGAAGATAGATTTTGGCGCAGAAGATGCCCAAGGAAGTAATCAGATCTCCGGTGATGCAGACAGAATTTATGCCCTTTTAATCGACGACAGAAATTTGCGTCTTTTTACCGCTAAGAATAGATTCGGTAAGTTCGACTACGAATGCTCTTTGTACTTTGATCCTGAATGTTCAAGAATATATAGTGATAATACAAATTATAATCACGAAAAATTATTCACAGAAGATCAGTTTAAGGATATCATCGATCAAGCAAACGATGATAGTTCTAGTGGAAAAGGGTCTAAGAAAACGTCGGCTCCTGTCGTGTATGACAAATCCGTCTCAGATGACATAGAAGAGTTTTGTGAGGATGAAGACCTGATCGACGAGTCTGATGATGAAGACATTGATTTTGGAATTAGGGACTAATATGTCAAAGGCTGAGACAAAACAGGTATGTAACGCAATAAAAAAAGAACATAGGATCTTAGATTATGTTCACGCCAAAGGGATAGAAACCTTTGAAAGATCTGGAAGAGTCTTTATTGTGTGTCCGTTTCATGATGATAACGACCCGTCTTTAGTTATCAGCCCGAAAGAAGAGGGAGACACATTTTATTGTTTTGGATGCAAAAAGAAGGGTTCTATTATAGACTTCTTTTCGAACTACGAAAAGATATCCATCGGACAGGCAATCAATATACTAAGCAAAGGAATGAATATTTCTTTTGACTTGTCTTCTCTGGTTAAAGAGTTAAATTCTAATGACGGAGAGGAGGGCGAAGATAGATTATATTTTATGAACGCTATGATAAGCGGACATTGCAGAGACTATCTCAGGAGGATTGGAAAGATGGGAGACAAAAAAATTCTTAGAGAAGAATTCAATTCTATAGAAGAAATATATGTGAGAATAGATGAGGCGAAGTCAAGCAGAGATTCCGATATGGTTAAGTCATATTACGATCTAATATGTGTCGAGGACTATCTGATACGGAGAGCAAAAAATATAGAGGGAAAAAATGGAAAATGATACTCGGTTCGTAATAACGTTCAGAGACGAGACGTTAATAGAAACAGGAGTCGAAAAGGAGCTTGTAGACCCTCTAATGTCTAGCGGTCCAGTAGCAATCGGGATATGGGTGCTTTCTTCCGATTTCGGAATCTTAGACGGAGAAAAAGAATCTCAAGGTGTATTGAAATTTTGGAAAAACGGAGAAGCGGTTCTGGATAGTTACCAATCTGATTTCTTATCCGATGACATTGCTGAAGATTTAGTTTTTCTCAATATGTTCTTGGAGAAGAAGGGGTGGAGATTTGTCATTGGAAATGACTTGAGAGATGGAAACCCTGCGGTATGGAATAGAATAATAGGAATGGTTTTCGATATCGTTCCGGAGGATTTCTTGGATGATTATGACGTGGACGAGGATGAAGAAATAGGAGAGGATATGAGTTTTATAGAATATGAGAGAATGATATCAACCCATAGAAGACCAGAATTTTCCTCATACAAACTTATAGATTTTGAAGAATTTCGGAATCACACCTATGACTTCAACAAGAGGGCAGAGGAAGAGAAGAATAGAATATTCTAACAAAGGAGAGAATCGTGGAAATCAAAAAATTTACAACGTATGAATTTGAACTCAATGTGGGCGGTGTCAAGTACATGATTGAGTACAAGAAGGACGAGAGTAATGCCGTAGCGGAGGATAACAGTAGTTTCGTAAGGGCTCGACATGGTGACGAGGTCCAAAGCTTCAATGTCTCTTTTCTGATGGCTCTATATGATGCCATGAAGGAAGTGGACCCATTCGGTTTTGTTTTTGAAGACGTTCTGGGAGAAGATAACTAATGGAGTATGAGTGCAGAGTTGTGTCAGCCTCATCAATAGAGGCTACTTTCAACAAGGTTGTTTCTCCTCTTTGTAGTAGGTGTATCAACAGGACCTGCACGAACCCAATATCGGAAAAGAAAATGTCTGTGTTCGGGAAAGTGCATACAACTAGGTTATATCAAATGGGCACAGCATTTTTTATGGTTGTAGAATGTGATGGCTTTTTCTGTAAAGATAATGAGGAATAACTATGGTATACGAATATAGGTGCGAAGAACATGGCGTGATTGAAATGTCCCACGGTATGAAAGAACCCCGAGAGGGGAGGAAGTGCCCAGAATGCGGAAGGGATGTCAAGCCAATTGTTTCTGGGGGCGGAGGAGTCATATTGACAGGAAGACCCGCTTGGGCATATAATGATGTTAAAAAATCCCTTGAAATATCTCAAAATTCTGGTGATGGTAAAATAGGAAGTCATACAACTATCACAGATAAGAGAGACGGAAGTAAATATAAGGGACAAAAAAAACATCTAAATAATAATATGGGTTTTTATAAAGCACAATGGTGAGGAAAATGATTGAAGCTAAATTTGATAATAATAAGTTCACTATAAAAATTGGAATTCAACAAGTGAGAAAGATGTGGGACGATTCTTATGCTGAGGGCGGGGAATATCCCACAGGAGGGTTGAAAGACATACTAGGAACAGAATTTAAGTTTATAGATTTGAATTCATTTGTTGCGGAGCAAATCCTTAGCGTTCTTGACCGAGATGGAAACGAAGATGAGAGTGCCGGAAATGAATACTTTGAAGATTATGATGCAAAGAATTGTGTCGTGAAGTCGATAACTGATGAGGAAATTGTTATTGTTGGAAATCTAGTAAGATTCTAGTGAAAGGGAAAATTGATTATGAGTGGAAAAGCTGTCGTTATTGGGAATAAGAATAAACCCATAGAGATTCCGTTTTTGAGCCTTGGAAACGAAGATCCAAAGCTTTTTGGGAATGCTGTAACCGGAGTTCTGGTGGTTGTAAATGCTCTGAATAAATTCTTAAGAGTTGGAGGAGAGCATAGTTCCAGCAGGGAGAGGCTTACTGAGGGATTGACTTCTGAAATTTCTCTGGCTTACGCAGAGGGTAGATCAAATATTTATTATTGTACTTTTAAGAAGGAGTCTGGTTTTACTCTGGAAGACCTACCTCAGGAGTTCTCAACATCAGAGGATGACGGAATATTTTACTTCAATCAGCAGAAAAAGATGATTGAGACTATCGCCTCATACAAGCCAGATCTGAAAAAGGTAAGAGTTGTTGGAATTATTTCTTCCAAGCAGCTTTCCGATTTGAAACAGAGTCTTGAGGGCCTAGAAATCACACTTGAACTTGATAGTCCGTTTTTAGTTACAACCAACTAATGCAAGAACTAACCAGCGTACCGATTGATAAAAGTATCGGTCTTATTCTTAAGAAGTATTCTGACTCCATAGGTATTTCCTTCAAGGAGTGTCTTTGTCGAGCCGTGTCAGATTATCTTGGGATTCTCCACTATATAAAAAGCGACTCTCCAGATGTGGGATTAGAGAGGCTTTTTCTTACGATAGAAACGCAATCGGATCTTGTATTGAAGCGTTTGGGTGAAGTCCATAAAGAATACAAACGCTCTAAAAGGCAGGATGTTCTGCTGTTGGGAATTAAAACTCCGGCATGTGGCAGCTCCAGATACATGATCATTCCTGTGCCTGTTTCTTTACATGAGGATATAAAGGGGGCGATTTCTCGCTACCCCAAGATGTATAATGGGAAGACAACAGTAAAAGAGATAGTAAATCGAGCTGTTCTCTTTAAAACTATAAAAAATGATAAGCTTATAGAAAATCGGATATACAGAGAGTGGAGAGCCGCGTTGCTTTTACAAGCTGAACATAATTCAAAAATATCTTTGGAAGATGTTGTAGGAATTGTTTCTGTTAGAAGAAAAGTCAGACTAAAGGTTGATAATAATGGCTAAAGAGTTTGTGCATCTAAATTTTCATTCGGAATACTCCATGTTGGAGTCTTGTTGTTCAGTAAAAAATGTGAAGGACGAATGCATAAGAACGGGACATTCATGCCTAGCTATTACTGATTCCGGCGTTATGGCTGGTATAGTAAAATTCTATAAGGAGTGCGTGAAGGCAGAAGATAAGAAAGGAAACCCGTTAAAGAAAATAAAACCGATTATCGGGTCAAAAATTTACGTCTGTCCAAAAATAGAGATTAATGAGGGCAGAGATTATTTTCAAGTGATTCTGCTAGCAAAGGGAGAAGAAGGGTATAATAATCTGAAAAAGCTATCGAATATATCTCATACCGAGGGATACTATTATAAACCGAGAGTCGATTACGATCTTCTCAGTAAAAATTGCGGCGATCTGATATGCATATCAACCGGAATCAATAGCAGTGTTCAGAAGTATGCCAGAAGAGGACAAGTAACTGAGGCGAAGATTGAAGCCGAAAAGCTTTATTCCATTTTTGGAGATGAATATTATATAGATGTCCAGAATAATGGGCAGTCAGATCAGGATGTCACGAATAAAAATGTTATTGAGGTAGCCACATTGTTGGGGTGTGGCGTTGTGGCAACAAATGACGTGAGATACTATCAGAAGGAACATCATCTGGCCCATCTCGTTTTGTTGGCTACAAGAGATAAAAAAAGCATAAAGAGTGATAAATTTAGTGCAATTAGAACCAAGGAGAGATATCTCAAAACGGCAGAGGAAATGTATGAGGCTTTTAAAGGGTATCCAGAGTATGTGTTAACAAATACCCTAGATATTGCAAGTAAATGTAATTTGAGTTTTAATTTCGGTGGGATGAGATTGCCAGAATTCGAGATACCTAAAGAGTTTTCAGACGACTGGGAATATCTAAAACACTTGTCTTATTGCGGGCTGAGAGAAAGAGGTCTTGCAGAGATTCCTGAATATGTGGAACGGCTTGAAGAAGAGCTTTTTGATGTGAGAATGATCAACGAAACCAAGGGATATAATTTTGCTAGATATTTCCTTATGGTATGGGATTATGTCAATCATGCCCAGAAGAACAAATGTCGCACAGGGATTGGGCGCGGATCAGCCTGCGGATCAGTTCTTCTATACAGCCTGAAGGTCACAAATATCGATCCAATCAAATACAATCTCTATTGGTGGAGATTCCTTACGGTAGATAAAGAACATTATATCGATGAATCCTGTTTCTTTTAAATGGAGATTTTTATATGTTTGATGAGAGGGTTTTTATAAAGTATCTGTTATTCTTCGTTAAAAAGAAAATTGCATCTGGAGAAAAAATAGATAAGGATCGCGTCTTTGATGAGATTGAGAAGATGTCTCGGTCAGAATCCATGTTGCATACACTCTATAAACTAACAAAAAACAAAAAAAAGGGGAACAAAAACACTGTTAATTCATATCTGGCCTATTTGTTAGGAGTGACGAGCAAGGAGCCCGATGGGCCATTTGAGCCAAAACTATCTTTTGAGCTTGCCAGAATATCGCACCCAGATATTGATATTGATTTTGATTTTTTCTATAGACAAAGTGTATACGACTATTTGATTAGCAGATATGGAAGAGAATATACCGCAAACATAGGAACGTATCAGCGACTAAAGGCGAAGAACGCCTTGAGAACTGCCATAAAAGCCTTAGACCCTTTTAATGATAAAGAAAAAAGTTTAGAGTTTGAAAACTATGTTGCGAAACTAGTGCCAGACGACCCTACAATTAAGCTGGAAAAAGCCATTGAGGAAAATAGCGAACTCGAAAGAATTAGTAAAAAAAGTAATTTTAAAGATGTATTTTTCACGGCCTCGGTTCTGGAGGGGAACTGCAGTTACGCCTCTCGTCATGCGGCTGGGATTGTCATTTCAGATGCTCCAATTGGAGACATAGCTCCGCTCCACAGGACGGCGAAGGGGGAATATGCCACACAATTTGAGATGGCAGAACTGGAAGATGTCGGATTGATTAAGTTTGATATCCTCGCCCTAAAAACACTCAGCGTGTTTTCTATGATTGAAAAAGATATAAAAGACTATCTAGATATAGATTTGGACATTGACAAAATCCCGCATGATGACAGAAAAGCTTTAAGGCTGATTTCTCAGGGAAAAACCGATAGTGTTTTTCAGTTGGAGAGTGGCGGGATGAAGGATTTATTGCGCGAAATGCAGGTGGACACTTTCCATGATGTAGCTGCCTCTAATGCTCTACATAGACCGGGTGCCATGAGTGCTAGTGCAGATTCGCTCTATTGTGAATGCAAACATGGAAATAGAAAGATAACATACGATCATCCAGATATCTCCGGAATCCTAAAGGAGACATACGGATAAATAATCTATCAGGAACAATGTCAATTGATCTCTATGAAGTTGGCCAATTTTTCCAGAAGAGAGGCTGACAAACTAAGAAAAGCTATTGGTAAGAAGGAAGGTGATCTGTTTATAAAAATCAGAACAGATTTTATCAAGAGAGCCAAAGAGCATTCGAATATGCAGGAAGATAAGGCATCTGTACTCTTTCAGAAGATTGAAAACATGGGAGGATATGCCTTCTGCAAGTGCCTTGACGGAAGCACTCTTGTTGTTGATAAGATCACTGGAAAAACATTTTCTTTGGAAGAGCTATCTGGATATGATGTAGAAAAATCCGATTTCAAATTAATTTTTGATAGTTATTTAGATGGTGAAGTTGTAGAAGATGAGGTTGTTGAAATTTTTAAGGTTGGTCAAATGGAAGTTTTTGAAGTAGAACTTAATGATGGTAGTGTTATAAAATGCACTTTAGACCATAAGTTTTATTGCTCCGATGGAGATCCGCATACTGTTAGGGAAATTATTGAAAAAGATTTAGAAATATTAACCAAAGATATGATAAAGTTGAAAATTTCATCAATTAAATCCCTAGGTGTTAGAGACGTTTACAATGTTGAAATGAAAAGCGATCAGCATAATTACTTTATAAAGTCAGATGCCGCAGGCGCCGATGTGCTCACAACCAACAGTCACGCTTACGCCTATTCCGTACTTTCTGTGCAGTGTGCATATCTTAAGGCCCACTACCCTCTGTACTACATGAAGTCTGTTCTTAATTCTGAAATTATGGACCCGAGTCTTAAATTCGATAACGTAGAAAGATACATGAGAGAATGTCTTAAAATGGATATAAAAATCCTCCCATGTGACGTAAATAAAAGTAAGGATCTTTTTACAATAGAGAAGGACAGATTAAGGAGGCCTCTTTCATCTCTCAAGGGAGTGGGTAGAAAAGCCGCTTTAGAGATTGCGAAACTTGCTCCTTTCAAAGATTTCGAAGATTTTGTAGAAAAAACAGATGGGATCTCAGTTGTTAATAAGTCAGCTGTCGAGGCTCTTATGGAGAATGGAGCTTTTTCTAATTTCAAGTTGTACGGGGAGAAAGGATTGGAAGAATACATGAAGTTGCGAAATCACGTACAGTATCGGAAGAAGAAGAAAATCCAGAAGTCTTCCATGTTTGATCTTTCCGGGGTGTCGTTTATGTGAGTGTGAAGTGTATAATAAGTGGAAATACAGGAGGCTAATAAAATGGAAAAGAAAGTGAGAGAATCTCGTATAGAAAAGAAACTGGAAATTCTTATCAATCTTGGGAATTTTGAGAGTCTGAAAGTCGGAAGTTCTTTCAGCGAAACAATTGAGTGGATCACGCTAGAGGAGCGTCAGAAAAAACTTGATGCAATTACGGAGAATCTCAAGAGAGAGGTCGCAAAAGATATCAACGATATTCTTGAGTCCTATGAACTCAAACAGAGATCTACAACCGAGATCAAGGTAGCGGGAAAAACTCCCGACAGAGGCTTGAAAGCTCTATCCGAGGTTGATGAGCCCGAAGAGGATGATGAGGATTTCGATCTATAATTGGAGTTTAATATGGCTGTTTCATCTAAAGATCTCGACAGGATATTTAATTCATCTAGCGACAAAGTGGATGATGACGAATTGGCTTCTCTTTATGAGAAAACTGAAACAAACGAAAAAAATACAGATTCGGATGAAGATCTGACTGAAGAAGAAAGTGAGATGCTCTCAACCGGCTCTGGAAATTCTTTTGCTCCAAAAAGTAAGAAAAAGAAAAGTAAGGATGACGGGAATATCGGTGACTTCGATACCGTTATTGAAACCGACGAGGATAGTGATATGTGTGAGGAAGAGGAAGTAGAATCTAAAAAAGATTTTAGAATTCCATTTGAATTTGATGACGATGACGATGATGATGACAACAATTGTCTTCAGGATAAAGCCAAGATAGAAACTCCCGTAGCAAAAGAAGAGAAGCCTATGGCAAAAGAAGAGCCGGAGGACTTAGACTCGGAAGAAGATCTAGAGGACAAGAAAGAAAGTCCCAAGAAAAAACTCTCCCCGGAAGAGGAGCCTGACTACGGAGATGAAGCAGAAGAGGATAAAGCCGTTCAGAATCAGCTCATGAAGGTTTGCAAAGATCCGAGATATCTTGAAGATCCTCAATATTTGTTATTTTACAAGGAAAAGTTAAGGGCTGTCAAATTTCTTGAGAGCGCCCTAACTCACATAAACTACAAGAAGCTTGAGAAAGAGCTGGAGATGATGCACTTGAGAGTCGATGAAGAAAAGCCAATGAGCCTTGATCAGTTCAATCAGAAAATTGAAAAAGTTCAGGCTCTGAGAACCAGATTGACAAAAATAAGATCTATCTCTACAAGAGATTATGTTTTGCGTAAAAGAGTCGTCCGTCTTCTTGAAGAATGCCTAAATAAGCAATCTTCGGAGAGATCTAATGATAAGAGGATGGGTGAAGTTCAAATTCATATGGCAGATATGGAATATCATCTCGCGATGTCGGAAGCTTTCTATAGAGATGTAGAGCAGATCATGGAAAACATTTCGTGCGCCCACGAGGCTCTATCAAGACAAATAACTTGTTTGCAAGAAAGGAATAAAGAGATTAGTCGTGGAGGGGAGCCGTTTATGGAATCAAATAACGACCAGAAATGGGATTCGATTTCACACAAAGAAAAGAAATCGGGATATAAGAGATGGGATGAAGTCTGTTAATCAAAATCTTACAAAAATCTAAAGTGATAGTTGCGGATTAGTTATCAATAGAGATCTGAATGCATCTATCAATATAAAGAATTTTAAAAATACCGTGAGATACACGGGAATAAACGCAAGTGGAGATGAGAAGTTCATTGATTCTTTGAAAGGAGAATTGAGGTGCTCGTCTGGGAAGCTTGAAGAAAACATGAAGTCTAAAGTTTAGATTTTTGTAAGTTTTTCGTATCGGACGAAGTAGTGTAGTGTTTTAGGACATTTAGGATGTATAATAGAAATTGCCCAAAGGGTCCAGCTCGTGGAGACGAGTCTAAATAAAGCTTCAAACAACAAAAAGAAAAGGAAGGACAAAAAATGGCTTACATTAAGTGGTCCAAGGTCGAGAAGAGAGAGAATTCGAACAAGAAACTTGACGGTGACGGAATTTTCATGAAGTTCAAAGAGGGTAAGTTTAGGGTCAGGTGCTTGGGAGAGCCGTATGAGTTCTATCAAGTATTTATTCCGAAGAAATTTACCAAAACAGAAAGGGATGTTCCTGTTACCACTCCCGACGATGACGACAATCCTCTGGTCAAACTTGGGTTTAATCCGACAAAGAAACTAGCAATTAATGTTCTGGACCGGAAGGATGAGAACAAACTAAAGATTATGAGAATTGGTCCAGCAGTTTACAATCATATTGCCAACTACTTTGAAGAGACAGGAACCGATCCTTGTGACAAAAAGGATGGACCTGACATTCTCATTAGTGTTGAAGATCCCGGCGGTCAGGCGCGTCAGAGAAAGTACACGGTTACGTTTCTGCAACCGACAAAAATCACGAAGGAAGAAGCGAAGGCAATTGTCGATGCTGGTGGGTTGCATGACCTAGCTAAGCACTTCAAGGCTTCCACCACAGAAGAGATCGAGGAGCTTATTGATAAATACGAACTCGGTTCTGTAGACGGGTCGGCAAACTTCGATGACGAGGATGGAGGTCAGAAAGGGAGTTCAAGAAGCAGCGCAAAAGATAATGACGATGACGACGATGATGATGTCGGCGCTGAGGCCGGTGCTGGAGACGATGACGATGACGATTACTCTTTCTAAAGAGCGATAATTAACAGTGCCACCCCATTCTACGAGTGGGGTGGCTTGTTTCTAATTTAAAACCATTTATGGGAGATGTAATTATGGCTGCAAAGTCTAAAGAGGAGACGAATTCTGATAATATAAAAAAAGCTATGGACAATTTGAAGCAGATGTTTGGCGCTGGAGTCGTTAGGACTGCGTCTCAGAGCTTGAGGAGCAAAGACGTACTTAGTACCGGAAACAAGAGCCTTGACGAAGCTATCGGTGTCGGCGGGATTCCATTGGGCATAATCGTGGAGCTATTTGGACCCGAGGCCAGCGGCAAGGGCGTGATGAGCATGGGAATCTCTGCTCAGGCGCAAAAACAGGGTTTGAACTGTATGTGGGTCGATGCGGAGCATCAGTGCAATCCGTCTTGGATGGTGACCAACGGCATTGATTTGGAAAAAATGGACATGATGGACGCTTTTCTTAGCGCCGAGGACACTCTGGAAGCTATTGAGAAATTAATTCTTGCAGGAGCGTATCAACTTGTTGTCGTCGACTCGCTTGCGGCACTAGTCCCAGAGATAGAGATGGAAAAGAAGATTGGAGAGAGTCAGGTTGGGAGGATGGGGGCGATCATGTCAGGTGGGTGCAGAAAGCTTGCTCAGGCTTGCGCAAAGAGTAATTGCACTTTGATTTTCATCAATCAGACAAGAGAGAAGATTGGAGTGATGTTTGGATGTTTTCATTATGATGCTAGGATATTACTGTCCGATGGAACTTCTGAAAAAATTGGCAAAATTGTAAACAACAAAATAGATGCTGAAGTTGTGTCTTATAATAGTCAGACTGGGAAGTTCGAAAATAAAAGAATTACAAATTGGTTTAATAACGGTAGCACTGAGGAGTTTCTTCAATTAGTTGTTGATAAGCCATTTGGAAATGGAAGAGCTAGTTTGCCAGTTACTAAAGACCACTTTATATCAACCAGAAATGTCAATGGCGAATTCGTTATGGATAAGGTTAAAAATTTACACATTGGTGACGAAGTCGGCATGAGAATAGAAGACATTGAATTTCTGAATTCTTGTGAAGATGATTTATTTCAATTTATTGTAGGATCTTTATTGGGTAACGGATCTTTAAGACAAATTTCCAATGAAAATAGCTCTTTAAGATTTTGTCATGGAGAAAAGCAAGAAGACTACTGTAGGTGGAAATATGAGAAACTAGAAAGTATTTCTAATATTTTTTCTAAGAAGAAAAATGGTAAGACTTATTTTGACACAAGTCCGTTTTATTCGTTTTCGAGGCTTAGAGATATGTTTTATTCGCTAGGGAAAAAAGAAGCTACTTTGGAAGTTGCTAATTATCTCAATCCAAAATCTGTGGCAATTTGGTATCTAGATAATGGAACAGGAGATTTTAACAAAAGATACAGGATGAGTATTTGTGCTAAATCTCAGTCTTTGAAATTTCTTAAAAAGTGCGAAGAGTTTTTTAACAATTACGATATTGAGTGTAAACTAGATGAGAAGTATAAAAGACTTGTTTTCCCAAGCAAAATTGCATGTTATAACTTTACCAATTTTATTTCAAAGTTTGTCCCAGAATGTATGCTATACAAAATCCCAAAGGAATGTTGGGAATCGGTTTGTGATTCATGGGATATAAAGACAAATATTATCGAAAAATTGGTTTATTCTAAGATCGTAGATAAATACGAGAAGCCGAAAACAAAAGGTATGAATAGATTTGATATAGAAGTTGATGGAAATCATAATTATGTAGTTGACGGAGTTGTTGTTCATAATAGTCCAGAAACCACTCCGGGCGGGAAGGCTCTTGGATTTTATTCTTCTCTGAGAATGAGAATTAGCAAGACTAGTGAGAAGATCAATAAAGACGGAGATCAGATTGGCGTATGGTCAAAAGTCAAAATAGTGAAAAATCGCTTTGGAATTCCGCAAAAGGAAGCGCAGGTTCCTATTTATTTTATGGAGTATGATCCGTCTCCTATTGAGAAGTTCATGGATTTTGCAAAAAATTCTGGCGTAATCAGAAGGCACAAGGATAATTTCAAGTTCGGTAGCTGTGTTGCTGAGAACGTTTTAGATTTGGCTCCCATTCTGGTTGAACAAGATCTGATGACATCACTTGCCGAGAAGATTTCTACGGCATGTTCGAAAAAGAAAATTGATATGTCTCTTCAGGATGAAGATATTATTAAAATTATGGCCAGTATCGAAGCGGGGACATTTAAGATGGAAGATTATGCCTAATGTCACAGTCAGTTCTGGACCCTGAAATAAGAAAAATTCTTATTGAAAACGCGCATCTTCAGCTCTTTGAGCCCGAGGGGGCGAGGGGTCTTGACTATCTGACAAATCGAGGTATAGTAGAGGGGAGTATCAGGGAGTGGAATCTCGGATACTGCCCCTCCTTCGTTAACGATATGATATTCAATGATAGAATTATAATACCATATTGTGATCAGCATAATAGAGCAATAGCAGTCGCAGCAAGAAAAATAGAAAATGAAAAGCCATATTGGTGGAATGAAAAATTCCCAAAAGGAGATTTTCTTTTCGGTTTGAATAAGACTAAAAAGAATATCTTTTATAATAATTTGGCAATTGTAGTAGAAGGACAATTTGATGTAATTTCTTTGTATCAGCACGGCATTACGATTGCAGTGGGACTTTGCGGATCATCTCTAAACGAACACAGGATCAATCTGTTAAGTCGATATTGCAATAGAGTAATTTTGGCAATGGATCAAGACGCCAATCAGGCCGGACAAATAGCAGCCGGAACGATATTCGAATTACTTAAGAGAAGAAATTTCCATATATATCACTGGTATCTTTCCAAGAATGAAGACCCAGATAGTTACGTTAGAAAAAATGGTGGAGAAAATTGTAAAAAACAAATATCAAATATACTTAAAAAATACAAATTCAAGACAAAAAAGTTCAAGCAATCGTACAACTTCGGAGAGTAATAATGAGCGTAATAACTAGCGCAATTCTGGAACTAATAAAGACAGAACACCAGCGCTGCATCGACCGCAATGACAGAGACTACTCTTATTTCCATCCTTCAGAATTCCATCAATGTGTCAGATTACTTGCATATAAGTATTATAAGGTAGAAAGTACAGATAAAATAAAACCTGACTTGCAGAGGGTGTTCGATAATGGACATCATATGCACGATAGATATACAAAATATTTCAGAAATATAGGAATCCTTCAGGGGGTATGGGTTTGTTCAAATCCCCTTTGTAAAAAAGAATACGGAAAAGAGGAGACTCTCGGTGTTCTTGAGCCTAAGGAAAAGTGTGAAAATTGTGGATGCGAAAATTATAAGTATAAGGAGGTAAATTTTACAAATACGGAGTACATGTTCAGCGGAAGTATAGATGGAATACTTGGAATGTCAGGAGATTTTGTTGTTATTGATTATAAGACTATGAATTCCAATTCTTTCACAAGACTTTCGGGACCATTAGATAAACATATTATACAAGTTACAATCTATATGTGGGCGATGGGAATCGATAAGGCAATATTGCTCTATGAGAACAAGGACACTCAGCGAATCAAACTCTTCGAAGTGAGAAGAGATGAGGAGATGGTGGATAAAATTCTTAAGAGAGCACTAACCCTTAAGGGCATAGTCGAGAAATCGAAGCTGCCTAAGCGTCCATTTAAAGAAGATTCCCCACAATGTTCAAGTTGCTATTATAAAGCAACTTGTTGGAAATCCAAAACTGCCCCTAGCTAAGTCGTAAAAACGACCAATATCGGGCCAATAAAAAAAACAAGGAGAACAAGTATGAGCCTTTCGTCACCAATGTATTGTGATACTATCACAGAAGACGATTGCGAGGAATTCGTGGCTATCGAAGACGCTATTGACGAGATCATAACGGTTGAAGATGTCGTCGAAGAAATTGATTATGTAATTCACGAAGAAGACGATTCAGATTGTGCCGAAATTGAAGAGATGCCTATCAAAAAGGTGGATCGGGAGGATTTTTTTAGAAGAAGAAATCTAGTTCTGATCAGGCAAAACGTAGATAGAGATAAGAATGCCAAATCCGGATGGTCCAATCCCGACCTGTCAAGCGGTCGATCCCTTAATGAAGAGGTCGAGCATTATCAGAGAATATTCTCCGACTTAGGACGTGAGAGGTCTGAGAAACTTGAGCAAGAATTCAACGAGTCTTTTCAACGTATTGCCGGATATTATTGTAATTTCGAATACCGATGGTATGGGCAGATGAGTGGGTGTTTTGATTTTCCAGAGGAATTTTTTGATTTCTATTACGACTTATTGATTTTATGCTTGCAGAAGTTCGAATCGGGAAAAGATTCTGTTCAACATAAAAATGATTTCAGAAAATCAAATGATAAATGTCATTTTAATCAGTATTTTTTTGGTGCGCTTGAGAAGCGGAAGATAACGGAAATAAAGAAACGTTTTGTTACCAAAAGAAACCCATATGTAATATGTGAGGTTTGTGGCGAGCCGGTTGTAAAGATTACTGACTTCCATCTGAAGCATAGGTATGATGAAAATAGGATCAAGAAGCAATTTAAAATGATCCCAACTAAGTCTGGAATCGGAGACAAAGAAGCCAGACATTACGACATGTGTCCGATTTGTGGCGAACCAAATGTTACAGTATCACATATCGCGGGGCATCCATACGACGAATCTCTGACGGTTGAAGACTACGTTAAAAGATTCCCTTCTGCCCGTCTTTCTGCGGCAGTTGTCTCATTGCAGGCTAAGATGCCAAATTCTGAAAATGAATTTACTCTGGAAGATGTATATATCTCAAGCGTTTCATCGGATGATTATGCCAGAGACTTGACTTGTTATGAAGAGCATATAGATTATGTTCTGAGAGACAAGCCATTTCTATCTGAAGTTTTGAAACTTAAATTAGTGGGATATCAGAATAAGGAAATCGCCGAGGAAATTGGATGTAAGGTCGCAAAAGTAAATACGATCATTTCCAAAATAAAAAAGAACTACAAAATTCTATCGCAACTGTTTCCTAATTATTGTTAGGGAAAAAAAAGAGAGAAAAAACAAGAAGAAAGGATATAAAATGTCACATCACACGAACGGTAGCTCTGATGAGAAGAGTTCTCATATCATTAGGATCTCTGGAAAGACATCCGCGAAAGCGGCTGCGGGGTCTCTATGTATGGTGCTTAAAGACAACGGTTTCGCAGAGATTTTGGTCATTGGAGCGGCTTCAGTAAACCAAGCTGTAAAGGCAGTTGCTATTTGCCGAGGTCTTGTCGCGCCACTCGGGCAGGACATTGTCATTACACCAGCATTTGATTCCACAGAAATAGACAGTCATGAAAGAACCAGAATGCGTCTGATCGTTGAGCCTAAATAACGGGAGTTTTAGATGTTAAAAAATTTTACAGAAAATGATGACTTTGAAGAAGCTGATGATTTTGATATCTTCGGATCGTTCGAAGAAGATGAGATTAGCGGTAGAATTGCTGATGATGTAGATGTGGAAAAAATAGTCAAGGCAATTCGGAGGTGTACTAAAGAAGTGGATTTTCTCAAGAAGCTTAAGGCGAACAGAGTGGCCCCTATCGATGAGAAGATAGCAAAGCTGACAAGCAACGAGAGCAAGTTGAGAAATTTTGCAATTGATCTGATGGGAATCCATTTCCCCGATAGAAACACAGTTGACTTTCCGGGCGTTGGAAAGTTGACCAAGAGAAAAGTCAAAGGAAAATGGGAAGTTGTTGATGAGGAGCAATTCATTCAGTTTCTGAAAGACAACAAGTGTGACAAAGACGTGGTCGTGAATAAAGAAGTTTTATCTAAGAAAGAAATTCCTAAGGTAATGTCTGAAATCATCAAGGTCATGGCGGAGGATGATGTTATCGGAGCTAAGTATGTGGAGCCCGAAAGAGACATCGCTCTCACTGTTAAACTCTATGATCGCGTGTCAGAAGTGAAGCAGTCAGATGAAGAAACTGGATTTTGACTTGGTTCTATAAACAAACAATAGGTCGGGATGGGGATAACCTATCCCGGCCTGTTTTTCTTGGGGAAATGAGATGAGCAACGAAGAAACATTTGACGAATTAAAGTCAGTATATGATAAAATGCCTGAAACAGTGGGGTGTGTCAGTTGCGGAAAGTGTTGTAAAATACAGCATCCGCATTGTTATTTTGTAGAGTTTTTGTATATGTATGACTATGTTACATCTAACTGGTCTGCAGGGCAGATTAATGAACTAGTAATTTCATGTGTGGAAAGATACTTAAGTAACGACACGAATAAGCCATGTGTTTTTTTAACCAAAGAAAATAAATGCAAGATATATGATAGAAGAGATTATAATTGCAGAGCCTTTGGAATCATTCCTAAAAAAGCCTATGCCCAAAGGGTGAAGGAAGTTAAGAAGAATTTTTCTGGTATCCGGTTGGGTCTTGAGAAACAAAGCGACTGTTGTGGAGATGTTAAACCTGAAGTGTTTATAGGAATAAATAAATTAGACGAACTATTTTTGAGAATCTATAAATTAGATCAGAAAATTGGAGTTAGTTCAGAAGATTTGAAGTCCGGAAATAGCTACATGACATTTCATGATCATTTTTTACTGTTTCTATATGGGTCAGAACCTCTTTTTCTGAAAAGTCTTACCGAAATCAAGAGGTCCGGATCTGAAAAAGATAAGAAATTGATAATAGAACAAATGAGAAAGGAGATTTCATTATGATGGAAGAGGAAGAAGTAGTCAAAGTTCAGGCAGACATTGTAGATGTAAAATATGATCTAATGAGTAATTCTATTTTTTTAAAAGTCAGCGTTGAGGGGAAAACCAGAGCGCATAACATCTCTCCTGAGTCATTTATTAAGTTCGATTGCACTCCGGAACAGTCGAGGAGTATAATGATGAAGTACTCTGAGAGCTTAAAGCAAAGAGTCTTGCCTTTGTTTATTGAAATGACTAGAGAGCAGTTGGAATTAGACGGAGATGAATAGAAAATGCATATTGAGATCATATTGTTTGGCATAGAAGATTGCCCAGATTGTCTTAAGCAAAAATCAATACTCGAAGAAGAGTTCGGGGACGGTGGCTATAAATTCGTAGACATTGAAAGTGATAGCGTAAGTGACCTTATGCTGATATCCAAATTCGAGATTGATAGCGCTCCATCAATAGTGATAATAAAGAAAGAAGGAGAGGCGGAAAGAAAATTTCGACATGTTGGAATTATATCGGCAAGCAAGATGCAACAATTTATCGAAAGAATAAAGTAAAAAAATGGAATTAAATCAGCAGCAGATTGAAGCAGTGAAATTTCGAGATGGGTATGGTTTCGTGACTGCCGTTCCGGGATCTGGAAAATGCATAGCTGGAGACAGTCTTATTTTATCTCCAGTTAGAGAGAAGATGTTTGAAATAAAAAACAATTCAAACTCATGCGTATATTCCAATTCCAGTGAAAACTTTGAAAGATTTAGTATCGAACAAAAAGAGATATCTGAATTTTACTGTGATGGCGAAAGAGATGTGATTACAATCGAGTCCGATAGCGGTCTCAAGATAACGGGGACTCATTGTCACCCAATAGCGGTTCTGGATTCGGACGGGAAGTTCTGCTGGAAGAAATTGAGTGAAATTAAAGAGGGGATGTACTGCCCAATCTTTTCCGTAAAGAATTATGAAGCAACTTCATCATTTGACAATGAGTTTTATGTAGCAGGGACGCTTTGCGGATACGAAAAGGGCTCTTCGGAATGCGGTGAAAAAAGCATACCAAATGAGATCTTAATGGGCAGCGACTCTAGTATAGGATCTTTCATCCGTGGCATTTTTGATGCGAATGGATGTGTCGAGAAGGGCGGGATCGAGATATACATATCTTCTAAAATCCTAGCTGATCAATTGCAAGTATTGATGCTCAGATATGGAGTTTTTTCTTCAAAAAAGGCTAAAGAGACTAAGGGAGTTAAGAGCTATAGGTTGCGCATAGACGGAGAGGACGCTAGAAGATTCAAAGACAATATAGGATTTGCTTTAAATTATGTAAAAAACCAAAACTTAATTCGGGCATGTGAGAAGAAGTCCAATTTGGACAAAGCCATTCCTAATTTTAACATATTTTTGAGAAATATAAGAGATGAAATTGCTTTGAATAATACTTCAAATTATGACAAGAACTCAAATACAATTTGCAATTCAGATATTAGTTTCTGTTTTTCTAAATATCTAAGAAAAAATATAAAAAACAGAAGAAACATAACGGAACGTTCCCTATCTAAGTTGTTAAATATATTGCAATCAACTACTCACCAGAGATTCCTGAGACATGAGAAGGAATATATTTCAGCGATATTGTCAAATTATTCATTCTCTCAAATCGTCAAGAAAACGTATGAGAAAGAAAAGATTTTAGTTTATGATTATGTAGTTCCGGTTAGTCACAATTTCATTGCTAATGGATTTGTGAATCACAACACGAGAGTGTTGACCGAGAGAACAGTAGAATTGATCAACAGTGGAGTTTCGCCCCAAAACATACTCTGTATCACCTTTACCAACAAAGCCGCCAGAGAGATGAAAGAACGCATTGAGAAGCGCGTTAAAGAGGACGTGGCGACTAAGCTGTGGGTTTCAACATTCCATAGCATGGGCGCAAAGATACTAAGGAAGGAAGTAGACAAAGTTCCGCACTACACTTCTGATTTCACAATCATTGATCCAGACGATCAAAAGACTGTCATTGAGCGAGGTATCGAGGCGTTGGATCTTGTTGCCAAGGGGAAGGGGAAAAAGAAAAACGCTGGGATTGACGTCTGGAATGTTGTCAGTATGATTGGGGCTAAAAAGGATAAACTCCAGAACGACGCCGATTTTAAAGAAGAACACGATCCACAAACTTGCCAGTTATTTGATTTCTACAAAGAATATTTGATTAAAAGCAACTGTATGGATTTCGGAGATCTTCTCTACATTCTATATCTTCTTCTTCTGCACAAGAAGTCTGTCACAAAGAAGTATGCTACGAGGTTCAAATATATTATGGTCGATGAATGTCAGGATCTTAATTTTTGTCAATATGAAATTGTAAAAATGCTATCTAGCGTTCACAAGAATCTAGTCTTGATCGGGGACTGCGACCAGTCCATTTATAGATTCAGACAGGCTGACCCTAAAAACGTAACTAAATATCTTGGAGAAAAGGATGTAAAACAATTACCTCTGTCATACAACTATCGATCAACAGGACATATTATCCGATCAGCTGAGGCCGTGATAAAAAACAATAGCAGTAGAGTGTCGGGGAAATTAGAAACCGTCAATGAAAACGGGGAATTTGCTGAATCAGTAAAGTTTAATAATCATCTAAATGAAAGCAGATGGGTTGCGCAGAAGATAAGAGAACTGCGAGGTAGTAGCAAATATGATTATTCTGATTTTGCAATTCTATATAGGACAAATGCGATGAGCAGATTGTTCGAGCAAGACTTGAGAATGAACAGAATTCCATGCAAGGTGATTGGAGGGAAAAGTTTTTTTGATCTTGTTGTTGTGAAAATATGTATAAACTATCTGCAATTCTACTTAAACCCGAATAATGTTTTAGCATTTCATAAAGTCATAAATCGTCCCAGACGATCTATTGCAACCGAAATAACAAACACTATAGAGAAGTATTGCTTTGATAATAAATGCACCATTCTTGAGGCTCTAGAAAATATCGACAGTATTGACATTGAGAGAATAGGGAACAAAAGAAGATGTGCATTGTCCGATTTCTATTCTCTAATGAAGAGGCAAGAAGAAGTTGATGGGTCGATTTACCCAATAGCAGAAAGAATCTTTAGAGATTCTGGACTCGTCGAACATTTTGAAGAGATGAGTCATGCCAGAAGCGACAAAGAGAAAAAAGAGGGAAGGAGTTCAGCTACGGACACGTTTGCGTCTTTAATGTCTATGTTGAAAGAGTGGGATGAGCAAAACGGAGGAAATCTACGTCTGTTTTTGGAGTACATCAATTTGCAAACCAGCAATGATCAAGTTGATGAGTCCAATTGTGTGAAACTAATGACCATGCATACTTCTAAGGGGCTTGAGTTTCCAGTTGTGTTCATTGTGGCCGCAGAAGACGGGTTCATGCCTCACAAATTTAGCCTTGACACTCATGATCCGGAAGACCTCGAAGAGGAAAGGAGGCTCTTCTATGTGGCGATGACTAGAGCTAAGAAAAACTTGTATATAACTTATAGTTTATCTAGGATGCTTTATGGCAGCACAGAGCGCAAATATCCATCGAGGTTCTTGGGGGAGGCTAAGAGAAGTGGTTCAATCCTAGAAATAGCCGGTGACAATGAACAAGTCAGATAGTAAACTCAGAGATTTTCTGGATGTAATGAACAGGTGCTCTCCTGATGAATTCTTTCATCCTAAATTTCAAGATTTTTGTTTCTACTTAATGGATGCAGAGGAGGACGAAGATTCTGCATATTTCTGTGAGAAAGAATACACCGATATTTTTGAATCTGTTTTATCTTTTTTTAAAGAATCAGATAATAATCTAAATGAGTCTGCCATGTATTTTTCATTTGGGATATTCTGCTTTAGGGCGTATGTACTGCATTGCCTTAGAGTGGCCAAGGTAGTTAAAAAGGGAATGGTTAAATTTTGTGATAGAATCGAATCGGAATACTTCAGTGAAGAATATCATCTTGTAAGTAAAATACATGAGTTATTCTCGTATTTTAAAAGAGAAGAAAATAGGGATATCGAAAAAATACAAGTAAGCAATTCAATGAGCAGACTATACTTCATGAAGAGTATAAGTAAAATAGACATCATGTTGGAAGATGGCCCATCTGATAAGGAGGACGACGGAGACTCTGATATCGCAGAGGGAAGTACAGATAAGTATATAGAAAAAAGTTTTAACTGCTTTATGGATGCGCTGTTATTGAGTTGTACGCATTTTTTGAATTTTTTAGATACGATGGTATTATTTTCAGAAGAAAATGATAAAAGCGATGTTGATAAACAAAAAGGAGAATAGAGTATGGAAAAGGTAGAACCTAAATATGAGCGTCTTGAGGAAATGGATCAGATAGTCACCTCTCTTAAGGAAAAGTATCCAGATGTGTTTTTTGCAGTCAATACTTCCGAAATCGGATGCTATTGCCTCGTTAATAAGCCCCGCCCGGATAGCAAGCCCGAAGAAGTTATTATTAACGGAGCGTCTGGTGTGTTCGGGAAGATTAGCCCTATGAAGTACATCCTGACTGCTTATGCGACTGACTGGAATTGTTGGAACGCAGCACAGAGGACAATTCATGTGGCTAAAGCGATAAAAAGGATCTCCGTTGATGGAGAGGGGAAGCTAGTCCGCTTCGATGAAATGAATCACCGTTGCTTTCTTGACACCTTTGGACTTGGATATGAAGAGAATATGGAAATTCCAAACATTTTGGAAGAAGATGTAGATTGGGTCCTTTAATCTGGAGATCGCAATGTCATATAGAGCTTTACCATTGAAGTATAGGCCAAGAAAGTTATCTGATGTGTGTGGGCAGGAGCCCGTCGTGACTTCTCTGATAAATTGTTTTAACAGAAAAAATATTCCTAATGTGTTTTTATTCACCGGTCAGTATGGTTCCGGAAAGACAACTACGGCGAGAATCGCGGTTTCTATGCTGAACTGCGAAAAAGGGGTGTCTATAGATCCATGTGGAGAGTGCATGGCATGCAAAAAGATACAGAATGGAGTGTCAATTGACGTTCAGGAGATTGATGCTGCGACCAACAGGGGTATTGGGGATATCCGTTCCCTTAAGGAATCTTCAAGATACGCACCTGTCGAAATGAGATACAAAGCTATTATTTTGGACGAGTGCCACCAGCTAACTAGTGAGGCAAATAATTCTCTTCTAAAGCTCCTTGAAGAACCTCCGGAAAATTTGTATATATTCTTATGCACTACTGAGCCGCGAGAGATATTACCTACGATACATTCTAGATGTCAAAGATATGATTTCAAAAAGCTTGATCCTATGGTAATTTACGAGTATATTAAAGGTATATGCGATAGAGAGGGCCTTGAGTATGAAGACGAGGCACTTAAAGTTATCGCAAAAATGTCGAATGGATCTCTAAGGGATGCAATAAAAAACATAGAGTCCCTCAGAAACTACTGCGATGACAAGCTGCTCAAGGAAAAATGTTATAGACTTTTTGGAGTCCCAGAATTGGCTTTTTCATATAAGTTTGTAGCTAAGATCATGTCAAAGAAATTCACAGAAGGTTTTCTCCTAATCAATGAGTTCACATCAAAAGGGGTTTCCCCAGTATTGATGATAAAAGAACTCTCCTCATATCTGAGAGACCTTATGGTCCTTAGGGTTTCTAAAGAAGACTCTTTAGTAACATACTCCGGACCCGTTCTTGAGAAAATCAGGGACCAAGCGAACAACATAAATTCTATTGCGCTGATGAAAATAATGAAGTTATTTGAAAATGCTCTGTCTTTAACAGACTACAACATCCAGCCCTCTCATTTATTAGAGAAAGTTTTTGTTGAGTCCGTAATTGTGTATGTTGAAGAGGAAATGAAAAATGAAAAATCCCCGTAACTCATACGAATATAAAGGAGAAAAACATGAACGAAATTTCTTTGAAAAAAAGGGAGTTTTATAAAAAACAAAATGATGAGCTTTTGCAATTAGTAAGAATGGTAAAAGAAAATGATGATGAGGATTCGTTTAATCGAATAAAGAGAAAACTTGATAAATATATCGTATCCGTACAGAACAAGTTCTTTATCTCTGGATTTACCAATGAAGACATCATGCAAGAATGTTTAATTGCTCTAAGATTTAAGTCGATCAACGATTATGACGAGAAGAAAGGACCTTTTATTAAGTTTGCAAAGTTGTGCATAAGGAGACATATCATTACCGAGCTGAAAGCCTGTAAGAAAAAGAAGAATTATGCATTAAATAGCGCGGTCAGTTTGGACCAGAACTATGAGAACGACTCTGACGATTCATCCTATTCTCTCCTTGACATAATCCCAGATAAACAAAAGGCGGATCACTTCACCACACTAGCAATAAAAGAAAGAGGGAGGCTTCTTTATAGTCATCTAGCAAGAAGACTCACAAAACTTGAGTACCGTATACTAGTTTACTATATCAAAGGGTATAACTACATGGAGATTGTCAATATCCTCAGGAAAGAAGGACTGCTTGAGGGAACCGATTGCGATACCGAGAAGAAAGTAGTTGATAATGGCTTGTGCCGAATAAAGACCAAGGCCTTAGAGCTAAAAGAGGAGATGGAGTTCTCTAACGGATTGCAGGGAGATATATTCGTAGATCTTGAACAATAAATAGATTAATATGGAGAGTGAAAATGAAGCTGAGCGTTAGAAAAGAAGAATTTGAAAATGCCCTGATAAAAGTCTCTTGCGCGTTGGGAGAAAAGAATGAAGATATTATAACCAAGAATTTTGGAATTAAAGCAGATAAAAAGCAAGTAAGAGTGTGTGCAAATTCACAAAAAGTAAGTGCAGAATATATCATCCCATCTGGTGATGATTTATCTATATCTGAGGAGGGGGTGGCAGTGATCGACGGCGCCTCTATTATGTCCAACGTGTCGAATTTCCACGCCGGAGTGATGATTGACATTAAAACCATCATTGCGGAGGACAAGGAGGTCGACGAGGATTCTGACGATGATGACGATGACGACGACAAGGGAGACGCTCAGATCGTAGCGAAAGGCACTCTCTGTATTGAATACAAGACGCAGGACGGAGAGCTGTGGTCTCATGAGCACAGTCTCCTGAGCGAAGAGTACTTCCCTTCTGCTGATTTTAATTGGAGTAGTAAACACAACATCTCCTATCCCGCTTCCAGATTCATTGACAATGTAAATAAAACTGTTTTTGCGGCAAGCAGCGATAGCAATTACAGGGCAGATTACAGCGTCTTGCTCATGGCTTTTGAAGAGGGAGGAGTGGTATTCTTTGCCACTGATGGTTGCCAGCTTGCATATGTCAAAGACTTGCAGGCTAAATCGGGCACAGAAAAGTTTGCTCTATTGAAGCCAAATGTTGTTTCCAAGATTGCTAAAAAGAGAATTCTAGACAGCACAGAGAATCTCGAAATATCTATTAAGGAAAACAAAAAGAAAGATGTGCCGTCTCAGGTGAGAATAAATCAAGGAGGGCTAAGCATAATCAGTAATTTTGCAGATGCAAATAGACTCCCATTTGAGAAAATTCTTTCATCACCCGGAGATAAATGTAAGTTCAGCATACGGGCAGGCCTTCTTACTGATGGACTGAGAGCCTTTTCTGATTTGGAAGACAAGTATAGCGTATGGGATTTCGGAGAAAAGAAAATCGTAATAGAAAATAGTTCGAATTGCAAAAGGAAATCTTCTGGTGGCATTTCTGGGGTTACTGGATTTCAGGGTTCTGGATGCAAAATGAATTTCGATACCAGATATTGGAATAACATTTTATCAAAGTGTGACGGGGATACAGAGATATCAATTCTCATACGAAGTGCTGGCGCCCCTATCGAACTTTCTATTTCTGACGTTCCCCTTGTTTACAAATTTTTCATCATGCCAATAAGAGACCTAGACAGAAAGTCAGCAGAAGATTTAAAACCTGTATTACAAACAAAATTATAAGAATTTGTATAATGCTCAATAGTAGATTGGAACTCGTTAGGAGAACAATCTATAATAAGTTTTGCTGTATTTGTAAGTTTCATATATTAAACACAAAAGTTATTAAAATTCCTTTAAAAAAGTGAAAATATTTTTTAAAGTACAAAAGAAAGGAGAATGGTGTGGGAAGTCGTTTGAAATAGTTCGGCTTACCTCCCCTAGCCTAAAGGCCAAGCAAAATTGGATAAATCCAATTTTGTAGGGGTTTCATGCCTCACATTATGAAGACGATATTTGGAATGCAGATTTTTTACACGGTTTAACATGTTGTGGAAAAATGACATGGGCTAAAAAGAAATTTCCAAGTTTTAGATGGTTTTGTA
>Ga0114918_10000480_pt1 | contig 34383 bp, 21 predicted proteins | sample LantaG_FD_87015 | JGI IMG/M metagenome (GOLD analysis project Ga0114918, IMG submission 87015) | Deep subsurface microbial communities from Baltic Sea to uncover new lineages of life (NeLLi) - Landsort_02402 metaG | ecosystem: Environmental > Aquatic > Marine > Oceanic > Sediment | place...
TGGGCACCATCGCGCAGCCGCACGCATCGCACCGAATGATACCCTTGAGCAGCGCGCCGAACTGGTTTCGCACGTGCCTGCCGCCCGACGCCCCGTTCCGTTTCAGCAGCCGCTGTACGCGGTGGAAGGTTTCGGCGTCAACGATAGCCTCGTGCTCGCCCTCGTGAAGCTCGTCCCTATAGGTCAGTTTGCCGGTGTAGAGGACGTTCGTGAGCAATTTATAGAGACTGTTCTTGTTGAAGGGCCGGCCGCCGACCTTATGGCCCTTCCGCGTAATCCAGCGCTTGTTGTGCCAGCCACGCGACGCGATGTCTTTCACCACGGGCAGAAGGGCCTCGTAATCCAAGTAGAGGTCGAAGATAGCCCGAACACGTGCTGCCTCGTCCTCGTTAACGATGAGCTTGCCGCCGTTGGGGTGCACGTCGTAGCCGAGAACGGGTCTGCCGCCGGACCACTTGCCTTTGCGCTTTGCGGCGGCGATCTTGTCGCGAGTGCGCTCGGATATGATCTCGCGTTCGAACTGGGCGAAGGACAGGAGGATGTTCAGCGTGAGCCGGCCCATCGAGGTCGTCGTGTTGAACTGCTGCGTGACCGACACGAACGTGACCGCGTGCTTCTCCAGCGTCCCGACGATCCTCGCGAAGTCGAGCAACGAGCGGCTGAGTCTGTCGACTTTGTAGACGACGATGCAGTCGACGCGGCCCGCCTCGACATCATTGAGCAATCGCCTCAGCGCCGGGCGTTCCATGTTGCCGCCCGTGAAGCCGCCGTCGTCGTAACGCTCCGGCAGGCACACCCAGCCTTCGTGCTTCTGGCTGGCGACGTAAGCCTCGCCGGCTTCGCGCTGGGCGTCGAGCGTGTTGAAGTCCTTCTCCAGCCCCTCGTCAGTGCTCTTACGCGTGTAGATCGCACAGCGGATATCTGCATTTCTATTCTTCGCCATTCTGTGTCCGTCCCAACTTGAAGAAATGGTAGTCATTCCAGTGTGTACCCGTCACAGCCTTGGCCACCGCGCTGAGGCTGCGGTATATCTCGCTGTCGTAATCAAATCCGTTGGGAAGGACCCGCACCTGGACGGTTTCGCCTTTGTAGTCGCGAGTCAGGATCGCCCCCGGCATCGGCAGGCGATTTTCCGGCGAGATATTGATTCGCTTCGTTCTGGCCTCGGGTGATTCGGCTGCCTTGGCTTTCGGTGGCGTCAGCCGCACGTCTGAACTCGCCGCCAATTCGCGGGCACGACGTTTTGCCCGCTCCGACAGGCCGCCTTCCTCATTCCCCTGCATCTTCCAGATGATGCGGCGGATCAGGTACTGCTTGTGCCGACTCGTCGTGGCCTCGCCGGTGATTTCAGCGAACCTGTTCCGCAGCTCGGGGACCGTCATTCGCCGCAATGCCGACATTTCCTTGCCAACGTTCATGTGCTGCTCCTTTCTCGCTTCTCAAGAAGCGTTAACCAGTGAGCACATGACGCCGTTTTTGAGCGGAAACATCAAGCGGTTTCTTGGCAGAATTCTGCTCTTTTTCTGCCTCGGTTTGGGACGATTCGGATGCGAGATTTCGGTTGGTCTTCAGGCGGAGAAGTCCGCGGGCGAGGATGGCGGCAACTTCGCTGAGGCGTTCGTCCGGCAATGGATCGTCACGGCGCATGGGCAGCTCCTATGCAAGTGCATTGCCCACGACGACCTCGGCTGTGCCGCCGGCGCGCCGTCTGGCGAGAAACGACTCCCTCTACTGTATTATATACGCCGTGGAAGTTCGAAGTGACGCATTGGGGTGCGGTCGATACGCGACTGTTAACCCAGAGAGGTATGTTAAACAGAGAATCCGAGAGTTTTGGCGAGACTCTCTGGGGTTCGCTCGCAACCGTGATGGTTGCTGTCGCCGCCCAAAAACTCTCTTTCGAACTGGAGAATCCCGTCAGGGCAGAGGCGGGCCACGTTAACCCTTTGGCACCACAAGGTTACGAAAACGCCCCGCGTACTCTCGCAGGCGGGGCGTAGTGTTAACCGTTGTGTGGTCAAAAGTTCGGTGTTTTTTGTCTGGCTCCCCGGGCTGGATTCGAACCAGCAACCTAGTGGTTAACAGCCGATGCCGGACGTGCAGCCAAATTCCAAAAAACGTCCACGTGCTCTAAGTATACTCAAACCAGGGCGATTTGCAAGTAGATTTATCTCGTTGCAAAAGGTCGCAGACCGTGGCGGTACTGATCGCCATTTTGGGTACCTTTTGGGTATATACCCAAACTCTCGTTTGCGGTCAACTCACCTGGCGTTGCGGAGGGCGCCAAACCATTTCCTGCCTTGTGAAGGCCAGAACGCCATGATTTCAGCCAACTCGTTTCCATCACCATATCGGTCTAAGAACAATCTGCGAGCGTCAGCATTGCTGGCAAGAACATCGCAAGACGTTCCTTCATTCAGGACCTTCCGCCAGAAGCTCCGCCAGTTGAGGAAAGCCGGCACCACAAACCTCATCGCATGGAAGGCGTGAACCAGCTCGTGTGCAAGCACGCACTTCAGGCAGTTGTACTCTGCGTCCTCATGCTTGAGAGCCTCATAGCGGACCACAACGCCCGCCATCAAGGCAGCGGGGCCGGCTGGCTCAGATTCCACGGGCCAGAGCACTTCACAGGCATTGCTTCGATAGTATGCCAAGCACTCATCTTGGCCGTAAAGCTCCCTGTCATATGCGGTTTCTAATCGAATAAACTGGCAAGCAACGGGCAGCCATTCACGAATGCTCACCGAGAATGTCGCGCGTGCGTCAATCAATTCTGCTCCGTCTCCATCCTGCACGTAATCCAAGGCATGCTCGTCATCCGGTCGAAAGACATTGATGGTGTCCGTCTCGATTGCGGAAATGACCTCCTCGGCAAACCGTGAGTAAATCTGTAAGTCAATGTAAGTCTGAAATGTCCTCTTGTAAGTCTTCATGTTTTAGTCCCCCAAAATGACCATCTGCTCACCTGGAAGGAATGCAGATATTTTGCACCCATCAGCCCGCTTTACCAGTGTACAGTACCGAATCTCTCGGACACACCGTAAGCCACAGCGGCTACGGTTACAATCGAAATCAATCGGGCCTTCGGCCCGCCTGGGGCTCTGCCCCAGACCCCGGAGTTTACAAGGCATTGCGGGCAAATCCGGATGCGTAGCGGTGAGACTGAGGGAGCCCTTTTCAGGCTCCCTCGACAGACATCCGTCTTCGCCCGGTCCGGTTATTCCTCGGCAGGTCGCTCTCCAGCGTTGCCCGCCTCCGCTTCACCGGACATTGGCACTATACCACGCTGCCGTTCAGATGTCAAGTCGCGCTTTCGGAATTTCGGAATCTTTCAGGCAACTGCAGTCTCAAGCTGCTGTGTCTCGCACGCCTGGCGGACTTCACGAGATGTGCGATGTCCGTGACGTTCGATCAGCCAATGGCTGTTGTAGGTCTCGATCCACGCGGTGATCTTGCTGCGGGCATCGTCCAGGGTCAGGAAATGCTCCACCCACAGGCACTCCCACTTCAGTGTCTGAAAGAACCTTTCGATGACGCCGTTGGTCTCGGGCTCGTGCTGGAAGGCCGGGCTGTTGCTCAGCCCCAGGTAAGCCAGTTCGTGCTTGAAGTCGTTGGCGATGTATTGCGGCCCCCAATCGTGGCGGATCGCAATGCCCTCGCCGATGTTCCTGGCGGCCGCACCACGTGTTTTGCGGACGGCCTGCCTGATCGGCTCCAGTGCCGCCCAGCGGTCGCCGCTGCCTTGCTCCACGACGTGCACGCCCAGCACCTCGTCGGAGTAGTAGTCGATGACGGCAAACAGCCAATACAGGCTGCCGTCGGCCGTGCCGAACATCGTTGCGTCGGTGCCCCACAGGCGGTTGATCGTCTCGGGGATGATCGTGCCGTCGTGGTCCCGCTCGGCCTTCTCCTGTTCGATGCGCTGCGGCGACAGCAGGCCAGCCTGGCGCATCACGCGATTGACGCGCTCGCGGGCGACCCGCACGCCGCGGCGGCGAAGCCGGGCGTGGACTTTGCGTACGCCTTCGGTATGGAAGGGCGAGTCGGCCAATACCTGGCGGACGAGCACCAGCAGGCGATCGTCATCCACCTGCACTTTCGGGCCAGGCCGCTTGCGTTCCCTGTCCTGGGCGCGATGCTGATCCTGCTGGCGGCGCAGGTAATCGTAGTAGCTGGACGTGGGCACCTGCAGCAGCTCGCACAGCAGGGCTACCGGAAACAGACGGCCAGTGCTCTCGGCTCGTTCGCGGGAAAGCTTTACGACAGCTTCCGGCCGTCCGCGAGAGCCTTCGCTTTTTTTAAGATTTCGATCTCGAGAGCCTGGCGGGCGATGAGGTCGCGGGTCTGGCGAAGCTCGGTGTTCACCGGATCGCCGGGCTTGGCCTTGAGACTCTCGCGGCCGCCTCTGGCGTACATGTCGCGCCATTCGCTGAGCCTATGCAGCGGCACGCCCGCTTGGCGGCTGACCGTTTCCATGTCTTCGCCCCGCAGCAGCCGCAGCACCAGGGCTTCCTTTTTCGCAGCAGACATTCGCTTCTTGGCCATCGTTGATCTCCTTGGATTGCTGGGTATCATTATACCCGATCTTGTGCATTGTCCAAGAAGATTCGGGACGCATCAATTCGAACTGGGAGACGGTGTCGATCTGCTTCTCAGAGAGCTTCGAGAGCCTGTCGTCCGGCCTGCAGCGTGCGCTGTGGCAGCTGGGCGGCGTGCCGAAGCAGCATCGCACCGACCGGCTGTCGGCGGCGGTGAACAACCTCTCAGAACGGGAGGAATTCACCCGCCGCTACGATGCCCTGATTCGGCACTACGGCCTGGAATCGCAGAAGACGCGGGCCGGCCGGGGCAACGAAAACGGCGATGTGGAGCAGCGGCATTTCCGCTTCAAGCGGGCGCTCGACCAGACGCTGATGCTGCGGGGCAGCCGCGACTTCGTCGACCGCGCAGATTACGAATCACTCTTGCGCAAGCCGCTCGAGCAGCTCAACGCCGGCCGCCGCGCCCCCCTGGCCGAGGAGCAGACCGTGCTGCATCGCCGGCCGCAGCGTCTACTTCGCAAGCACCTCGCTGCTGGTCGAACAACTCCTGGGCGCCCGGTGCGACCTGCGGCTGGACCGCATGATCAAGAAGCTAAGCCGCTACGACGCCATCATCCTCGACGACTTGGGCTACGTGCAGCAGACACGCGACGAGATAAAAGTGCTTTTTACGCTTCTGGCCCAGCGCTACGAGAGCGGCAGCGTTATGATCACCAGCAACCTGCCCTTCTCGAAATGGGAGCAGATATTCAAAGATTCGATGACCACTGCCGCCGCCATCGACCGGCTCGTGCATCACAGCGTTATCCTGGAGCTCAACGTATCCAGCTATCGGATGGAAGCGGCAAAGAAAAGCAAGAAAAACATGTCCGCCGGCAGCCAGACCGCGCAGCCCCGGCCCATTTGCAGGTTCGGCGAGCTACACGGCCATCGGCAGGTGCCGTGCTCCACGGCCGATGGCCCAAGCCAGCCCAGCCCAATAGTTCGCCCCCGACTGCTGGGGGCCGGCGTCGCTCGCTATCTGGCACTGGCTGGCAGCGGGGAAATCCTCCTGCTGGTCACGCTCGCTCCGCCGGCCCCCAGCAGCGGACGCGAACGGCCGCGTGGCACCGCTCTTCGAGGGCAGCAGCCCGCGGCCCGGCTCAGGACGCCCTCGGCGGGGTCGGATATCCGTCCGAGCTCTCAATAATCCCCAGGAAAGCACCGTGCTTCCGGAGCAGGGAAAACAGAGGCTTATGATTGTAGCTGAGGGGGAATTGTAACTGTCGTTGAATAAGCGGCGGCGCAGCCTTGATAGAGCAGGTCCTGCGCCTAACATGCTCTCTTCATGATTCTACGCGGCAGGCCGAACTGTTCTCGGCTCTCACAGCCGAGAACGCCCCGCAGAGCGCTAGTCGTCCCAGGCCAGAGCTTACCACGTTCGATCGCTCATGTCCCTGTGCGCTGCAGAAAACCCCATCCACGCCCCCGCCGATCAGAAAACATCGCTCGTCCAGCGCCTCCCTCAGAATCGCAACAGACGAGAAGCCAAATCCCGCTGCCATGCCGTACGTGTCGATTCGCTGCCCGCTTGTCGCGCAAGGGAGTGGAGTCAAGGCGTGTCAACGCGCCAGCAAATCACAGAGCCTGCCAGCGACCGCCCTTCCTGTTAGCCAGCATCTTCGGGAGCATGAAATGTTGCCTTTGCCGAGCCGTCGACTTCGCCGTCCTCCAGCCAATAGACTCCGCTCACCCTCATATGGCCTTCGTAGTCGCTTCCATGTTCTCGCCCGCCAATCATCCATTTCTCGCCTACAACCGTCCACACGATGTCCAAGTCACTCTCCTCAAGGAACCTTTTGAATGCATCCCTCCGAATGACGAGAGCTCCCGGTCCCTTCTCGTAGACCGAAGGGTCCTGAGCGACGAGCTTTCCGGCTGAGTCGCACCATCTTCCGTCAACCCTTGGTTGTACGAGCTCCATCCCTGAGGCGATCACCTTGCATGGAAGGTAAACACGAACGCTCTGATCAATCGAGCAATCATAACCGGGCTCGTGAAGGTACACTTCGGACGTGACCATTACTTCGACCGGCAGATCCTTCTGGTGCGCTCTCTTGCTCCACCCTGCACGGCAATAGTACGGATAATCATGAACTGCATAAGCTGGCGACCAGAAGTACTCGCCTAAGAACAGTTCAAACTGGTCCTCCGACTTAGGCATCCAGTTGCCCCAGAAGTCCCGCTCCTTAGCCCACGACAGCAGAGCCTCACGGTCCTGCTTGTGTACCAAATAGCCCCTCACTATCCACCACATGTCTCTATATCGGAAACTGTGGCTGTCAAATCCCGCCGGGATGGGTTCATGCACATTGGAATGCCCCTCAAGTACCAGCCACTGGATTCCTCTGTCGCACACTGCGACCATATCTCTGAAACATGGAAGATCACTGTCGTCCTGGAGCCATTCCAACGCCGTTGCTTGGCGCCCCCAGTCCGTATAGGTGTACGGAAACCACCATGTTTCACTATGGGACGACCACCAGTACTGTGTGGCAGGGCGTTTCGGCACCCAAGACGGGTCGATATCCCTCGTCCACGGCTCCCACGGCCCGCTATATACGGTCTCCTCCTCGAATGGCAAGGTCGCGTACATATGGAAATTGTCAGCTACCCGGGCCAAGCACTCGTGCAACGCAAGCCACAAGTATTTCTTCTGCATCCTTTCTGGCTTGTGGGAATCCCGGCCATAATACGGCACTGTCCTGTCAAAGCTCTCGAACAAACTCGGATCCCAACCCAACTCCATAGCCCTTGAGAAGATGAAGGCTTGAGCAGCACAAATATCGAAGTACTCCTTGTACTTTGGGAGCATATCGAGGATATCGGAACTGGTCCGATTGGCCAACTCCTCGTATTCTGCCCTCTTCTGCTTGCCGAGCGTGCGCAGGAAGGCGTTCTTCGAGCTGGCCTTCTTTGCTTTGGCTTGCGTCTCCGAAAGCCGGATACCTTCAACACCCAGATGTTCACTCAAGACTATAGAAGGCACTTCGCCCTCCGTTATTTCCCGACATACGTTACCAAGTTGTGCTCGCAGAACATCCGCCTCACGACCCTTCATATTTTCCAGTGCTGAAGTCTGCCGTGGGGTCAGCGACGAGATGAAAACACTCACTTCGTCGTCGAGATCCGGCGTCTGCGCAGCCCCTAATCTACGTGAAGCAAAATGTCCGAAAGCGCTTCCTATAACGTACACCAGGAAATCTGAATCGCCAAACACTTTATGGAACATGGACCCGGCATCGGGATAGCGTTCCTCCAACTCCTCCTTTGTCGGAAGAGAATCTGGCCACTCGCTATGATACGGCGGACGGAACGTGGCTGGCTCTACCTGCAGCCCTGGGTGTCTAACAAGGGCAAGCTCAATCACTTGACGCGCATAGTCTCTCAACAAAATGTGTGGCGCGTAGAGCTTGTCGACGAAAACCGTCCGGTACAGGTACTCTGCTAACTCCCAGAGAGCATTTTCAGGTTCGCTACGCATGGACGCACCATAGGCCACCGCATGGAGTCGCTCCATTACGTAGGGATCATTAACTTCTTCAAACATACGCAGGACGTCCTGAAGACTATCAAGGTGCCCCGAAAAGAGGTTCACCATTGCTTTCGTTGCCTTGTCGCGAAGAAATCTGTGGGGAGTCGTAAACACCCAAGCAAGTGCGATGCCTGCGAGGCGGCGAGATTCATCTTCAATACACTCATGTTCGTCGATAGACCAAGCCCAATCAACTAGCCGGATCGCTGCGCTGTCTTTTTCGTCTACCTCTGAATCTTCGTACCAGCGGAAAAGCATCGTCGACCACCAGGCGTCGCGAGCATTCAGCGGCTGGGCCAAGAGGTTGCGGTGAAGCATCTCTGCATTGAACGGATGCGCCGGCACCGTCGCTAGCATCAGCAAGATATCGCAGAATGAGGTGAAGGAGTCTTCATTTGGCACGATGATCTCGTTCACAAGGGCGGTGGTGCGATCCGTAAAGGCGGAACGGTGTCTCCACTTCAGGCTGGCGAGGAAAGGATGCACAACACTATGGGATGCCTTGGCCTGTGGCACGAGATCAAGCAATTCTTTGTTGAGACGCTCAGGGCACTGAACCATAAGGGCCTCTACAATCCCTCCTCGTTGAATGCAAGTCATACCGTCGGCGAAGAGTCTCTCAATAGGAGAGGCGGCTTGGGCACACTTGCTCTGCACTTCGGATCCGAGGTGTTCATCAAGAAGCTTACTCGCGATCAGGTGGTCGACGAACCGCTGATACACGAAATACACTCTTTCTTCTCCGCTGAATGCCATCTCTTTCCTGATGACGCCTTCTGAAAGCAAATGGCGGAAAAGCGTATTTTCGTATCCAGACCTAGGCAGTAGCTCGTCCACGCACTTGCGGGCACGTTCGCGAGAAAGATATTCTGTATCATCGTCGGCCATTAGAGCCGCGAGCTTCGACACAGCAGCCGGAATGAGCATCTGCGCTTCATCGTAGTCAAGACGGCGCGACAATTCAGCATCGATGCATTTGAGATAGTGTTCGAAAACAGAAATGATGCCGTTTAGCCCTCTTGGCATGATCCGCTTGCCTTCTCCCTCCCGTTCGAGTGCCTTGCACAGGAGCGTCAAGAATAATGGATTGGAGAATTCTGGAACGAGAACAGGAACAGTTGGCATCTGTATTTTGTAGTGTTTGCAGAACGAGCGCAGGGCGCTGCATTCTTGTCCCGAGAATCCTTGGTGCGTGACTTTGACAAAAACCTTGTCCAGATCATGCCTCCCAGAAATCGCCTTGAGGTATGTAGTTCTGGCGCTCACTGCAATTGCCACCCAGTCGTATCTCAGTACCGAAGTCACCATTGCCGGCAAATACTTCTCCCAGAAGCGAGGCGGCACGGCTTCATTGAGCGCGTCAATAAGCAACAAGGCCCGCGCCCCCGCTGCTTCTCCAGCTGCGTCGAAAGCACCAAGAAACTCATCCGTGGTGCATCTGAGACCCAACAGCTGTATCAGTTGGTGCCACGGCTCGGCATCCCTGAAGATTTCACCAAGAACGATAGCGGTCGGCAGCCCTTCCCTCAATCGCCCGGCCGCAACGTCGCAAAAGAGGTGAGTCTTTCCTGAACCGGTCTCGCCTAGCACCAGAAGAGCAGGCCGGTCAAGGAGACGCATGCATGGCGATCCAACAAGAATTGTGAGAGCACGAAGGCACGTAGAGAGCTGTCGCATGTCGTACACGGCATAGGAACCAGACGATCCGAGGGTGCCAAGCCTCTTCTCACTAGAGCATTGTTTTCTCATCATCTCTTCCGCACTAAAGGTTAGCCTGCACGCGGCATCATATGCCTCATTCAGCGATGTGACCAACGGCGTCACGTCAAGATATGGGCGAGGGCAACGGAGCGGTCGCTCCATTTCCTCGAACACGACAACAAGCTGTTTGCACAAAGTATCGAAGCGTGCTTCGTCGATTCTTCGGCAACCACTTGCTTCTGTTCGCGATAGCGCCGATTTCACCTCGCCTATGTGCTGGCGGATTTCTTCTTGGAAATCCGTGGTCCACCCCAGCGACTCGAAGTATTTACGAATAGGTAAATCTACATTGAGTTCTGGGGAGTATTTAGGCCCAGCTTGCGATAGGACATCCTGAAAGCGCGCCTCAAACCATTCCTTACTGAAGTACTCTTGATTGAACCAGAAGTGTCGTCTGCCTCGATGTTCCTCCAATGACAATCTGGAGAAAATCTCGTGCTCGCCCCAGAAATCGAAATCCACCGCCATATCGCGCTTCGAAGCCCATTCTTTCCACTTGTTAACACCGCTGTTCCATTTGTCCATTAAAGACTGGCGTCCACCACGAGGGTCGGGGCGGTCAACCGTTATACACACGAAGTATTTCCGGAGGTCGCCGTGGGTGGACAGTGCCCTATCCACCGACTCATCCACCTGCCGCCATTGGGATGATTCTGGCGATCTTCTGAAGAACTTGGCTTGCCAAGCCACGATTGCACCGTCCGGGAATTCCCAGTAGCATTCCACACCCGCGTCGGGAGTGCCTTTGCGGACGAATGTCGCACCTTTCGTGCAGCGTTTTTCCCCGGCAACTGTCAGATGTCGCTCCTGGTGGGCAAGTTGGCAACACAGTTCCTCGAACCCCCGTTGTTGTGAGCCACCGTGCGGGCGTAAGTCGCTCCAGTTGAGAGACAGAGGCATTGGATTTCCCTTGTTACGCAGATGAGTATTGAGGGAACACCAAGGGCATATTGTGCCCAGAGGCCCTATACAAGGCCATCGAGTAATGCAGAGCTTTTCAAAGCTCCCACGTCATCCTTGGAAAAGTTGTATTCTTTGCGAGAAGCCAGAAGTCCCGCCAGTGAACGGACCGGCAACAGGAATGTTGACCTGATTGTCCGCTCTCCACCATCAGAAGTGAGCAGCAGAACTCTTGTCGAACCTTGCTTAGCTTTGCGGTCGGCCCGGCATTTGGGGACGGCGAACCCGAGGGTACTTTGCCACAAGAGTTCTCCCTCTTCAACCATGTCTTCTTGAACCAATTCCCGCCAGTATGCGGATGTGTGTTTGTTGAGGGCCGCTTCCAGCCGGTGCATTGCCCTGCCTTCCGTATAAAGCCGCTCCCAGGAATCGGCGATGTGTGTCCACGTGCGTTCACCGGCGAACCAACCTGTATTCGAGGCGATACGATGGATTTCCTCAGCAACGTCCCGATGCTGAAGGTTCCATAGCCAAGGAGTGCGGGCGACAGCAAGTCGAGTGGCAAGCTTGAACCGCAGTGACTGGACCTGGTCTTTGCCATCGGGGCAGGTGAATACCCACAGAGCAAGGGCAGCCGTAAGCTGTGGTTTACAGAGGTCTTGGTGGAACTGCTCCCGGTTTTCTGCTTTCGTGCTTAGTGCATCGAGCCAGCCCAGATTGCCAATATCCGAATCGTCGGAGCCGTTGCACAGGAACAGCCGAGCCCACACTTTCTGGCTCAAGGCAAAGAAATCTGCGTCCTCCAACCAGTTCTCACACCTGCCAGCGACGAGGAGAATCGCCGCGACAGTCAGGTCTGTGGCCAAGAGACGGGACGGACGATTCCGAAGAAACTCCTCGTTCACCAGTTGCTCAACAACGGAGAATGCAATCTTCTGGGCACGTCGTCTTTCAGCTTCGCTCGGAGATTGCCTCGCTGGCTTCCGGTTCTTCTGTGCATTATCGGCCCCTTTCGCTGGTGCAGTTTCGGGACGATCTACCCTGTCGCCACCATCGTCCTGGGCGGTCTGGTGCGAATCCTCACTTGCCGCCAGCTCCGAAGTGATCCCGAGGTAATTGAGAAGTAGCTTCCGCAGACTGTCGATGCGGAAAGCCTGATCAGCACTGTGTTCGGTGCGTCTAACCGCAGGGAGTCGATAGTCGGTCGCGAAGAAATCGGCCTCGGTGTAAGTGCATCTTCGCTCATCCTGGTTGGATGCCCGACGAGCGACAGGCATCTGCTCCGGATTATAACGTAGATGGTCGCCAAGTGCCCGCAACAGTTCCGCCCATGAGCCAAGTGACCACGCTTCAGGCGAGACTTTTCCGGCAACGGCATCCCCAAGCTGACGCTGGCGGCTCGTGGTCGAAAGCATCGTCTCGTGGTCCACCCAGTGCGGTCGCGACACAATCCGCTCTTCCCCTCGGATGCCCTCCAATGCAACGACTGCAGGTAGCCGACTTACCGTGAGCGCGAAACCATCATCGTGTAAGAGGACATCGCTGAGGGGATAGCCTTCCCCATCGACCAGGCAGGTTTCGATTCGCGTGTCCGGCGGCGCTGCGAAACGTACAGATAGTTCACCGTAAGTGTAGGAGGCCGATGCCACGCGTATTCCTTCACTGGCCGGATCAACTTCCTCTGTCACCTGTGTCTCAGCGAGTGCCGGCGGATTCTCATTGAACACGAGGTCAGCCAACACGTCATCCTCAAATTCCGCCAGGGGCATGCGCCGGACCGCCAAGCATTCTGCATTCCCGGCCCTTCGTCCACTCACCAGTGCAGCAACCGAGCAATTGGCGCTTCCCGTGAACAGCGTCACCTCTTCGCCTGAGACGAACGCATAGAACTTGGCGTGGACGAAACGTTCTGCTTCATTGGGGCTTGGTGCCACGACAGACACCAGATTCGCGTAAACGCCCGAGCGTTCGAGAATGTCCTTGGTCAGTTCGGTGCCCTTCTCCTGTACGAGCAATTCCACATGTGCTTCCGGCCACCTGCGGTGAAACTCGCCAAGGGCAGCGCCGTAATCATCGTAGTAGGGGGAGCACACGACGATCCTCTCGAAGTCCTGGTCGCCGAGGACGGAAGCCATCTGCGTGAAGAGCGGTGTTCCCTGTCCCAGTCGCCAGACCAAGTCCGACGGCTCAGCGTCGGACGCGAACCATGCGTGAGTGGCGGGGTCAAATGCTTCCGCGATGTCCTGCCGTGCGCCAAGAGGGTCCCCCGCTTGGCTCACACATGTCACGAGCAGCCTGTTGGCTGCAGCGAACGGCCCAATGCCGTCGTCGCTCGAGGTGAACGATGTCCATATCTCCGCGTTCTGTCGGTAACCTCCGAAGGTAGCATTGCCGCTGCCGACGAGCAGTTCGGCGTTTTCCTCGCCGGACAACAGCACGAGCTTCGCGTGGAACCGTGAGCCGTTCCGCATCTGCACCGGCACAACCCGGAATCGGCGCCCTATGCCCGTCAGCCAGGGTGCCTGTCCTGCAAACGTTCGGCTCGCTTCCTCTGCATCCGCGAAGATTGTAAGTCTCGGATGGCCGCATTTTCGCAAGGACTTAGTCAAAATAGACTCGATGAACATCAGATCGATGTTGAACGTAAGGAGCACCACGTTCGTCAGACCCTTCTGACGTTCGATGATTTTGATCAGGTCGTCAGCCATCGCTCCCACCAAGTTGTTCCAGTAGTCCATCGCTACGCGCTGTCAAACCGCTCTCACGATCAAGGAAACCCAAGTCCGTGAGCCATCCTATCACATTGCCGAGACGATCCCCGCTGTAGCCAGGACCAACCGGCACACCTGTCGGTCGCAGTGTGCTGCCGTCCGGGAAGAAGCGCAACGAGCACTTCAGACCCGCCCCCATTTTCCGTAGCGTGGTTGCAAGATGTGCCTCGACTACGCATTGGTTCACCAAGTCGGTTGTCACCGCGGCCAGAGGCCGACGCATGTTCTCTTCGATGATGGGGAAAGCCTTGCACAATCCTGCCCCGTCGTCCTCAGCCCCGTGCTCCTTACGCACGGAAGATGTCTCTTGCCAACAGGAGACCAGAATGGCCAACGCGAAGGCGGCCGCTGCCCCGCATGGCTCCCTTGGAACGCCTGCCAAACGGCTGATCCTGCTGTCAGTCATTTCGGAATGCCGAATGCAGTCTGCGAAGTCTGCCAGCAACATATTCCAGCTGAACGCCTCCAGTCCCAAGAAGTCCGAGAGGCCGGATGGGAGTTCGTCTGCTGCCCACTCGTCCAGGACCTCCGCCATCCTCGCCCCATCGCGGCCGCTGACAACCGCCGTCACAGCGCACAAAAGCAGCTCGAGTGCATAATGCACGCGACGATGTAGATCGTATCTGGCCCAGGCAATGTGGACCGGCTGCAGATCGGAGGCAGATCGGAGAGTGTCGCGGAAAACGCGGGCGATCAGATCCGCAGACGATGGATGCCCCTCCCGCGCGGCCTGCAGAACCAGCATTACAGTCTGCGCAAATCGGTCGTATGTAGCTCTATCCTGCGTCGGCTCGGGCTGGAACAAGGCCTTCGCCAGGAACTTCCTCTCCGGCTCGCATCCGGCGTCAGCAAGGGCATTGGTGGCGAACAGGGGGGCCTCCTCAGCGACGATGTCCCTTGAGACAGTTCCGCCGTCGAGGATCAAATTCACCAGCCGGCTGCCATCGGCGACGGTTGAGCGAACCTCGCACAGGCCACGCGTGCGATCTGTCAGCTTGCTTGCCCACGAGCTTGGAAGATACTCGTAGGATATCAGCCCAAACGCCCTTGCTGGTGCAACGTACGTGGCATACGAGCCAGCACCTTGATTGAGCTCCAGTTCCACAGCCTCCCCCTGCAGAAGCGATGCCAGCTCGTCCTCGTATACGTCCGGGCCGATGAGGCCAACCGTGTGCTCTCCACGTTCTTCATCCAGGTGCCTTGTGCACGCCAAAACCACGAAGTCCAAGCGGCGGTTCAATCTCAGGAATTCGTCGTAGTCCGGCTCGTCGATTTTATCGTCGGAGCCCAAGCCGTTCCGCTCGTAGTACATCGCCACAAGCCACGGAACCAGCGCTATGTAGCGCGCCCTGATTGATATCGTGGTAATCCCCGATACCCAGGCCTTCTCGACATTCTGATCGACCTGCCGATAACCGAGGATGTCGAGGCCCTGGCTGACTTCCTTTTCAGAGGCGTTCCAGAAAATGCGCGGCACACTCATCTCCTCAGTCATTGCAGTTCAAGCACGCCAGTTGATTCGAAGCACAAATTCTGAAGCAAAGCATTCTCGCAATCCGTGTCCGCCGCTACTGCAGTGCTCTGTCCATTCGACCAATGAAGCCCGTCACGAAGTCCCTCGTGTTGTCGCGAGCAGTCATCTGGTTCAACATCGCCTGAGACTCCTCTGCAAGCCAAGACTGGCCAGGCAGTCGATGCGCCCCAAATGCAGCCTCGTAGATGCTATAGATGCTGGAGGCGAGTTGCACGAGGTCGCGGCGTTCCGGGATGGAAAGCACTATCTGATTGGCCTGGTACCGCTCCGTCAGCCACTCCTTCACTCCCACATCAACGTTCAGGCTACCCAGCTGCATCCTGAAAACGTTATCGAAAAACGGAGTTGTTGCATACACACAGAGGATATTCCTCCATTGCTTGCAGAAGGCCATAAGGCTAACAAGATTGAGAAACGACTGCGTCATGCCTGCTCTGCCCGCTGAAGGCATCATCTCTGCTTCATCAAGCATCAGCAGAAGACCTCGATAGCCAACGGCTCGCAAGAAACCGGCCGCATCGCCAAAAGAGCTCAACGCCGATTCGTTGCTGATGCTTTCTATACGCTGAGTGATGCGCGCAAGCCGAGATATGGTCCTCCGCTCGTTGGCAGGTAGCGGCTGCCCTAACAGCCATCGTTCGCACAACCGCATGCCGGCCTGATCATTTGATCGGTTGGCGTTGAAGTAAGCGGTTAAGACGATGTGAAAACCCGTGGTCAACGGACCGTCAGCGGCGAGTGTCTTTGTAAGGAGTTCAGCAAAGCACCCGTACCCACAGGTAAGGTAGGACCCGCATGATGGATGCCGACAGGGCCGACTGGCTAATCCCGTCGTGATGAGTTCACGCTCGGCCATTGCGATGTACGCATTCAGGACCGAACGGAAAGCCGGCTTGTCCCTGCAGTCCGGGGTGTTCAGTTGAGCCATCAATGCTCCGAAGACTACTTGTAGCCTATCAAGCGGGCACGACCTGCTGGAGAGAACAACGTGAGTCACCGCGAAATGCCTTCGAAGAGCCTCAGCGCGCAGCAGCCCGAGGAAATGGGTCTTTCCTGAGCCGTATGGCCCGTTGACGAAGCAAAGTCCGGACACCCCTTTCTCGGCGGCCTCCAGTCCCTGAATCGCTTGAGAAAGCTCTCCTGCCCTTCCGACAGTGAAATAGCCTACGAGGTCGAGCGGAACCTCGCCGGTGCGCAGGCTCTCGATAATCCGAGCGGCAACCAAGTCATCCATGATCTCCTCCCGATGATGTCGCTGCCTATCTCGCGGCGGTCACCTTGGCGTCTATGGAGCTGAACACTCTGCCCAGAACATCGTCAACGAGAGGCGCTATTGGCGCCTCCGGCGAGGTAGTTCGCTCCTCCATCAACGCAATGAAAGACTGAACGAACCCTCGTGCTTTGAACTTCACGGCGCCGAACCTTTGCTCAACTGCAGATGCGAAAATATCGATATCATTGTCCGTCGGCAACGATTCATGACGTAGATCGGGCTCAGAACATGATTGAATCGTGCGCAAGCGCTGGCATACCTGCCGCATTTCCTCGACGCCGAGGTGCCCTAGGGAAAGGATTGCATTGGGCATGATCCTGCTTCTGAGAGCCGGATATGCATTCACACCCTTTACCGGATCAGTGAAGAACTCCGGAGCACTAGCGAAGACGTAGTAAATGCTTCTCGATGGTCCCCTCTGGTTTGCTGCTCCAAGCAGCAAACGAAGGTTCTCGTTGCACCTATCCCGCTGAGTCTCCGTCATCAGCGTAGGCACAATTTCCTGTTCGTCCACAAGGACGACCCAGCCGGCATATCCAATCCGCCGGAAGAAGAGCGCGAGACCCTCGATCATCTGCATCGCGTTCAAGGTATTGATGTTGTTCATTACTCCGATGAGTCTTCTCTCCGGGGAGGGCAGGCCCGTCGGGCCGGGCATGAACCAATGACGCAGGAGATCAACCCGATTCCTGCCCTGTACGTCACGGTTCTCCTGGCCAGTCAGGATTCTGGCGTACGTCAAAATCGCTGCCCGCATATCAGGAATAGTGGGGTCCAACTCCATCCCATCGAGCGCTCGGTCAATATCCGTAACGCCTCTCGCCCAATCTTCGATGACCAATTCGAGCACAGTCTTGTTCTCCCGCGATGACGGATGCTGTTGGGCCGACAAACATTCCATCATCTTTCCGAACACTCTGTCGAAGCGATCAAAGCGTACACCCCCAGCCTCCAAGGGAAAGGAGGACACCACGAAATTCCTGTTCAGTGCCATTCTCCGCAACAACGCGAGCGTGTGTGACTTGCCTTCACCATAGGCACCGTTTATGAATCTCACCATGCTCACACCTCTTGCCAGATCATCAAGATGCTTTGTCATCTGGTTTAAGGGAGGACTCTCGAGCCGTAATGGCGCGGTGTAGTCAAGGACGTGATCCTGTTCCGGCTCGCCAGTGCGAAGCGACTCCAATATCATCCGGGCGGTCAACTCGTTCATGCCTTTCTCCTTGCTACGTGAAACTTATAAACTTGTACAAGTCATACGTCCCCGATACCCCGTACACGGGGATACCGCCACCATGGGTGGAGAGGTTGAGTTTCTTGCCCTCGGAGGTTGCCGTCAGACCAGAGGAAAGAAGCTTGCCCAAGTCAACAGAGAACTCATCGGTCGTGTAAGAGTGGGCTTTGGATAGGTCGTAAGACTGCCAGAAACCTGATGGCTGCTTCAGATGCCAAAGGTCCCCTTGGACATCCGAGAGTAAAGCCGATTGGCCATCGGCGTGGCTGACCCGGTAAGCGCGATGCAACTCGTTGAGGAATTCCTGTGGCGAGAAAGGTCGCCCGAAGAGTCTTTTCGCGATCTCTTTGATCTTCCGGACCACCGCCTCTGGCGTGCATTCAGAAACAGTCTCCTTGCTGGAAATCGTTCTTACTGTGACCTTGCCCGCAGTGAAGTCCGGAACCACTTCAATGATACCTTGCACCCTCAATTCGTGCCTCTGCCCGCTATCCACCGCCTTGAGGTCGAAAGCTTGGCATCGAGCCTTCACCTGCTCGGCAAACTGAAGCTGTGCGTCCAGTGAGTATTTGGACGTCTCGGCCTCTATGGCATCGATATCTGTTGGCGGGACGGCGCCTGACGCACGCAGGAACTCTCTGTCCTTGTTCTTAAGCAAGGCTGCCATCTGCACCCAATCTCCGCGCTCCGCAGCCTTCTTGGCCGCCACGAGCCAGGTCACGGCCTTCTTGGCCGACCGCTCCGAATTCTGAGCCGATTTCAGCAGGCCATCGATCTTCGCAACAAGCATACCAATTTGATCCACGATTTGTTGTCTCCTATGACGAGGAAGAATGCATGCAGCCCTTGCAGTTGAGGCTATCCCAGATATCAATCATCCAAACTGCAGCTCTTCCTTCACACCCTTCAGCAGAGCGTTCGCATCCTTCGCCGCTTCCGCCGGAGGGGTTGTCTTGCCGTCGCCCATCTCGACACGGATGATGTAGCGGATGGGCACGTTGGCTTTCGTCCTGACCTCTAGGAGCTTGGGCATGATGTCACCGAGATCCTGTACCTGTGCCGGCTCCAACTCCGCCTCCGCAACAAGCACCTTGGTGGCTCCGCCCCCGCCGCCCCCGCCGCCGCCCCCGCCACCTTTGACTACCTCAAACATGACGAACTTGGCGCCGGCGAGGTCGCACGGCCATTGCTGGGAGTCCTTGGTGAGCTGTAGGAACCGAGCCGCGAGTGCGGCACTGACAACGTCCCGCACGGTCTTCCAAGGAAGAGTCTTGCCTGCTTTCATCGACAAGGCCGTGGCGATGGACAATCCTGATGCGATGCCGTCTTTCCACGCATCCGGCAGATTCTCCGGCAGGATCTCCGCTGCGCTCAGAGCCGGAGGTGGAGCACATAACATCGCGTTGGCATTCAGCACGCCCGGCGGTATCGGTTCGCCCAGAATGCTGGCCGGGCCTGAAAGCAGCCACAGGGTGCTGCCCTCCACTGCCGCGCCAATGGCCTGGTCAATTGCCGGCTGCCCGGCCATCGGGATCTGCATCGGCTCTTGGTAGCCGCCGCGTTCGATCTGCACAATGGTTGTGCCACTGAAGTATTCCGCCACCGCCTTCGCAGGGACCTCCTCGGCGGCCCACAGATCAGGCAGCTTCTTTGGGGCCAGCAAGGATGCGGGAAGATCACCAAGTTCGGCCGCCTCGGGAAGAACGAGTTCGAGCGCTGGATCGTTGAGTGCCTCCGTATCGGGGCGAGACATCCACCATGTGCGGAATGAACCATCAGGACGCGTCAGCCGTAAGACGAACATGCCGCTTTCACAGCCGTTCACAAGCGTGTCGAGAATGGCGGATGCCTTCAGCATCTTCTGCAGATGGGGAAGCTGGGCAAACGCTCCTGCCAAGTCCTTGACGCGCCTCGATGTTTCTCCCTCGCGCCAGAGGTTATAGGGCCCTCCAGGCAGCAATGCTTCGGCGGCGATAGCGCTGTCCTGCACGCGAGATCGTTTGTCGGCTTTGATTATGTTGAAGTGCGGCTCGTCCGTGACCGTGATCTTGAACGCCTGAGCTTCATCCTTGTCCGAGACGGTGACGACGATGCAGTACGCCTGGCGGATAGCCTCCGGCACGCGGGCCTTCGCCTTATCGATGTTGATCTTGAGTGTCTGCAGCCGCGCGATGTCGACTGGCCCCTTCTGCTTCTTCTCCTCATCGTTCCTGGGGATCAGGTCGTTCATAACCCTGTCCCACGCCAGGTAGTCGCGCACGCGGGCCTCGGCGGCGCTAAGGCCGTCCTTCGACGCCGTCAGCAGCAGCACCGCATTGCGGAACACGCGTGGGTTTTCCGGACCGGTTTTTTCGTCCAGGAATCTCTTGGCCTCCGGGCTGGGCTTGCCGGAATCTGACGCTGCACTAGGCAGCAGAACGGCATAGTGGAAGAGGCCATCGTCTTCGATGTCCCGGGGCTTGGTCGGAAGAGTATGAACCTTCACGCCCGAAGCCGAGGCACCGCTGGTCAGCGTCTTGGCCTTTCCGATCTCCTCGATCAGTCGTGCCTTGACTACGTCGTCGGAAATCTGTGCCGCGGCCGCCGACTGCATCTGGTTCAAGTTCGGACGATTGCCCAGCCGCCACTCGGTCAGCAACTGGCCTTCTTTCTCCGGCATGTTGGTGTCGTCAAGCCAGTGACTGCTCCGCGCCCACCGGCCCAGGCCCTTCTCCAACTCTATCTTGTCCGGTCGACAAGGGCCGATCAGCAACATCAGGTCGCGGGTCTTGGCGCTGCGCCCGGTCGGCTGGGAGTGGAGGAAGGTCGCCATCACCGCCTGCTCGATCTCGCGCAGTTTCAGCCCCACCGACTCCGTCTGTACCCGGCGGGCGCTGCCCAGCTCGTTCTCGACAATGCCCGTCCACCGAGTCGCATGCCCGTCGCTGACGATGGTGTCGGCGATGGAGATCAGTTCGCGTGCTGCCTCGGACAGCCCCGTCTGCTTGGGTGCAGCCAGGAACACGGCTGGCCCGACTATGGGGCTCTCGTCCCATTTCTCGGCCTCGCGGAGTGCCAGGGCGAATGTCCGCAGCACGCCACGAGTCTTCTGGAACCGCTCGATGCCCGCTGCCCATTTAGTGTAGAAGACTTCCGTCAGCTCTGGATCGAACGGGTAGCTCTTGAGGTAACGCTCCTCGGCCGCCGCACCCTGTTTGGCTGTCTGATCATCGAGGGCTGCGATGCCTTTGATCGCCGCGATTACATGCGGCGGCCACGCTGAACGGTTCTCAACCGACTTCGGGTCGAACAAACGACGACGCAACACCTCAGCCACATCGTCCTTCTCCACCGGCTGCACTGCTTCCTCCCGCTGGCGCTGAAAGATGTCGTACAGGCCCGAGACGATCTTTTTGCCCAGCGGGTCTGCCTGGTCCTTCGGCTCGCTCGACAGCAACGACGCCACGATGCAGCAGCGATCAACCTTGGCCGCTGCTTGCGTCAGGTACTGGAAGAATCCGATCAGCACGTCAAGCCAGCCCGGCTCGGCGTGGCATTTCACCTTCGCGTACAGCAGCACTTCATCGATCAGAATCAGCGTGCCCATGCCTGCCTTGAGCGGCAACGACAGCAGGTCGGTCAGCGTGTTCTCCGCGGGCGGCGTGTTGCGTTCCTCGGCTTTGCCATCGGCGTGGAGCAGCTTAAGCCCATCGTCGCCGGCAATTTGGTAGGCCAGCACGCTCCAGGGATTCTTCAGCCGGCGCACGGCTCCGTCAGGGCTACGTACCTCCATACCGGTTTCTACGTCCAGCTTATCGAAACACAGCGCCGCCACGCGGGCCTTGGGGGGCGTCTGGCCTGTAGACTCAATGAACTCCCGCACAGCGGGCATATCCGGGAGGTTTGCCGGATCATTCACCAGGTGACGCATAGTGATCAGCGTGTGCGTCTTGCCGCCGCCGTAGGTCAGCTCAAGCTGCCGCACCGCCTTGTCGTTCTCTCCGGCCAGGCGCAGCACCACGTCCCGCACAAGGCCGCGCAAGTTGTGCGTGGGGAAGGTCAGCGCGAAGAATTCCTCGGGCCTCTCATAGATCGGCCGCCTGCCCTTCTGCATCATGACCTCGTGGAGGTCAGCCGCGAACATGTGCATCGGCAGATCGCCCGAGAGCAGGTCATCCCGCAGCTTCACGACCTCGTGCCACGTCTTCCAGGGTTGCTTTGCCATTTCCTACCTCAAATCCGTTCTACCGGTACCGTTGTAATTGTTTTGATGCAATGGGAACCATTCTCGTAGCTTCTGCTGGAATTTCCGGAATGAAGAATCTTCACAATGCTGCACGCTTACTGTCGCTGCCAACTCCGAGAATAGTGCTGCTCCCGCAGGCTTTTGCTTCGCACGAAGGGCTTGAGCCAAAGCTTCCTTCGGATCATTTGGCTTTTGTGAGTTCGCGTCCCATAGATCCCGCTGGGAAAGGAAAGGACGGAGCCCATCTCGGTCATTTCCCCATCCCATTGATCTCGACAGATGAGGAGAATTAGTCCATACCCATGCCTCCAGCTCCGGGTCGATCACAACTACCGCCGCGTCGCCAAGAGGCCATCCGCTGGCATGTAAATCCCCTTCAAGTTCTGCCTCGATCTGCTTTCTGCTCTTCATTTCCGCACCCGAACCGTGCTGATCGAAAATCAATAAGGCGTGACTGTGCGTCAGCTGTGGAGACCTGAGCAGCTTAACTGCATATCTAAAGCAACCAGAATCTCTGCCGGAATAGCGAAGCAAATCCCCCTGCGTCGGGGCGGCTCGATTGAATTCTAAGTGAACCCCGAGTGCCCTTTGCCGCTCACATAGCAGAGTACCGATGGCCTTCTCTGCGTCCAAATCGGCCACGACCACAAACAGATCACGTTTGTTCATCCGAGCACCCCCGAAGCGTAAAGATCGCTCAGGTTGAGAGCACCTTGCCATGCACGGAGCGCCGGATGGTTGGGGCCAGTGACAATATCGGTTGCCCCGTTCTCGTCCTTCTTGAAGCAAAGAATCTCTTTGGGGTCAGCACAGCCCAGGACTACCGGGGAATGCGTCGCCAGCAATATCTGGGCATTATAAACCGAACGAAGAGCCTGATAAACAGTTTCCATAGCCATAGGATGAATGCCATTCTCTGGTTCCTCGATAAGGTATATTCCTCTAAAATCGGGCAGGTATGCTGGGAGCGTCAGTGCCAGCATACGGAGCGTTCCGTCTGAAGCGGTCCATGATGGCACCTTCAAGCCACCCCGATAGACGATCTGCAGAAAACGGTGCCGCGTATCCGGTAGTTCAACGGTTACAACATCTTCAATATCTGGTAAGGCTGTCTGCAGTTGCTTGATCCACTGGCGGTAACGTTCCATATCTTTCTTTTTGAGATCCTCAATGACCCATGGCAGATTGCTACCATCCGGTTTGAACATCCTCCCTTGGCCAGGACGGCTGCTTTGCCGCAGCGCAAGACTATTGAGCATCAGTTTTTGCGTGCCATTGATAAGTGTGTCGCGAAGCCATGTTGAAATCGGAAACTTGCTCTCATCCTCTGGCATGTTTGCGAGGGCAGATTTGCGGGGCCCAAGCCGAATAGAAGGGGCCCATCCCCCCTTTCCTTTACGCTCTGATACTTCCGAATAGAAGTTGTCATTGCCGTCGTAAACCTTGCGGACCACCCGTTTATTCACACCACTCACAGCTCGTTTGTGCATTATAGATATGGGGGGCTTTTCCGGGGATGGAAAAAGCTCCCGCTGCTTTTCTTTATGATTTTTAAGCGGCTCCTCCCGCAAAAGGATAACCTGTTCATCAAATATATGATATTCACCAGAGATGCTCTCAAAGCCTATCGATATCTCGTACCGCACATGACGATAAGGTTCTTCCGTTTGCAGACGTTTCCTGCGATCCTCAGGCACCTCCAATTCCGCAGCCAATTCGAAGCGGTCTCCTTCGCCGAAGAAAAAAAGGTCATGTATGTCCGTCGACCTTTTGATTATGGCCTCATCTAGCCCCTGAGATAGAAGATCACCCATGAACGCGACCACGTCCAGAAAGGTCGTTTTTCCACTCGCGTTGGGCCCTATCAAAATCTGGAAATCCTTCAAAGCTTGCTGCACATACCGCAGACATCTGAAATTAAGCGCCTCGATAAATCGAATCATGCTTTACTCGCTTTCACCAAATAACGTGGGGCTTCGATCCACCACCACGCCCTTCGCGCCGATGTGGTTGCTGATGCTTTCCAGGAGCGAGCGTTCGCTGTTGCTCGACAGCTCGATCAGGGCCTGCACCACCCGCTTGAACAGTTCGTTGCGGCGCAGGGCGTACTCATCGAGATACTCGTCCACCTTCTGAAGATCGCCTTCCTTCCACAGATGCATCACTCGGTGGATGCGGTCGATCAGCGGCACGGCCTTGCCCTCGGGGGCTTCAAGCCCCATGCTCTTTCCGCGCCGGTGATTCCACGGTTTGAGTTTCACCTTGCTGCCCGCGGAACCGCCTCCGTCTTCCTCCATCTCCGCGTCCCCCTCTCCCCGCGCCTCCGCGTCATCCTCTTGCTCCTCAGCTTCGGCGGCGCGGGCCGCATCGCTGCCCACGTGGATCAGCAGGTCCCATGTCTTGTCCAAATCGCCATCCGACAAGCCGCAGGCCGTGGCGTAGAGGATGCACGCTCCGACGGGCGCATCATCCATCCCGAAGTCGTGTCTGTGCAAGAGGTAGTAGGCTGTCACGTCGTCCAGGCGGTCAGCCGCTGACAGGTCGGCCCCGCGCTCCCCGGAGAGAACCTGTCCGACCACGTAGTCGACCACCATTCGCCGCACATGCGTGAGGAACTCGCCCACGCCCATCGTGGCGTTCGGCTCGTTGGCCTTACGCACCACGGGATGCTTGCTGTAGGCCTCCATCGCCGGGCCGGTTGCGGCCCAGACGAAGTCCGGCCCTCGAATCCCCGCGTCCCAGAACTCCCGCAGCTTGATCGCAATGTTCGCCCGCATCTCCACCAGGACGTTGTTATCCCAGCCGGGACGAGCAGTCGCGGGTCGTTTTTTGGCAACCAGCCAGACGGAAGACGAGAGCGACGCACGTCCGAGATTGCGGAGCCCGCCGGGCATCTCGGTAGCAATGGGCCACGACCCATCCACACAGAAGCCTGATCGAATTACCGCCGCAACTAGCGTTTCCCACGCATCGGGTTGTTTATTGGCGAAGACAATGACCAGTCGCCCCTCAGTCTTCAGAGCCAAAGCGCATTGCGTGAACACTCGAGCCATTCCGTCTTCATAGACTGCCTTGCTTCGCGCGCCATCGAGTTCATGGCGACTGGAGTCGTCGATCAGTTCCCCGTCATTCTTTTCGTGATCCCACTTTGGCGACAAGGATGATGCGAATCCCGAGTCGAGGGTAGGTGCCAAACCGGTGAGCGAGCGCCTCAACCAGATGTAGAAGAAGTCCATCAAGTCGGAATACGGGATCGCATCGTAATACGGCGGGTCTGTAAACACGAGGTCAAAGTCGGTGCTCCCGGGCAATACCGCTGATCTATTCTCAATGTGCGGAGGCTCCGTTCCACGATCCAACTGCCTGTTCAGATTTGAGAGGGTGCGAAACGCTGAGTTGACCCCTCCGACGAAAAAGCGCTCTATGGGAACGAGCGGGTTAGCTTCCGCAAAATCCCAAGTGATAGGAAGCGCCCAGCGCATGAAGATGTGCTTTACTTCCTCCGCCCCTTTCTCCCAGACACAAAGCGAGGCCATATAGTCCGCAGTACGACTATTGACGCACGCCAGATAGGCCCCGACGGCTTCCCCCCACTCTGGGGAATACGCCTCGGCGGCCATCTCATCGCGGGACCGGCGGGTGGCGGCGACGAAAGTGCCCAAAGCCACAATCTGGCGCGGGGTGAAGAGCTTGCGCCACAACATCAGCCCGTACCCCTGCACGCTGAATGCGCGGCCCGCACCGGAGCCGCCGCCCTTGGGCGTCGGCTCGTCCGGTACGCCGAATGGCACATCCTTGAAGGCAGCCGCGACAGTCTCTTCTGTGATGGTGGGGCAGGCCTCTGTGCCTGCCACTCTGGAGCCAGGCACAGAGGCCTGGCCCACAATGGCTAGTTCATGCTCGGTCGGCAGGCGATAGTCCTTACCCCCTGGAGCATCCACCACCACTACTGTCATCATGCTGCCGAGCCGGCCCATTTTGCCTTCAACACGGATATCCTCCATAGTCATGATCGCCGGGCAGCAGGGGCACTTGGCACCCGCGCGGCTCATGGTGCCCGCGCCGATTCGCTTGTCATGTTCACGCTTCTGAGCGGCATTGCCCCCTTGCGCAGGGACATCTGCCTGCACACCGAAGACCACTCTTTTGGTAGGGCAGGCCTCAGCGCCTGCCATCTTTGCCTCTGTGCCTGCCATCTTCACTTCATCATGATTGAAGCCCACCCAAGGATATGGCTCTGTCTGATACTCCGGCCATCGCTTGCCGGGATTATCTCTGATGTACTCGAGCCGCTCGAAAAGCTCCTTTTCATGCCTTATGATCCGATCCCAACTCTCATCCTGCCACACTGCTCCCTCCCGGCCATGCAGTTTCTGAAGTTGGTTTGCAGTGAAAGATTTCCATGAATGAGTGATCTGGGAGAGGGTGTGTGATCCAGTTGGATGCACTATGACATGCACATGATCATTCATCACAACCCAGCCCAGAAGGTCATAGCGCTGGCTATCAAAACGCTTGATGGCCTGCACAACAAGGTCGCGCTCGGCAGGTGAGAGATCAGACTGTAACTTGTTGACTCTCCATGTGATGAAGTATGTAGCACCTTCTCGGCGCAGATGTGGAAGCCTGCGCCTGTGGCCAGGATCATAAGCAGGTGCAGGATGATCATTGGCAGGCACTGAGGCAAGATTGGCAGGCACTGAGGCCTGCCCCACATCTTGGATCATGCTATTCTCAGAGGCCAGCCTCACATCTGCCTGGATTCTATCTTCAGAGGCCAGCCTCACATCTTCTTGCACATCCATCGTCAGCAGCACGCGCTTGTTGGCCTTCTTGCACAGCCAGCGTGTCTTGAGGAGAGGCACCGTGGCACGGCAGTTCTTGCACGTGACCGTCCGCGCCCAGAGGTAGGCGACGGTCGGCTTGGCGATCCAGCGCGGGTTGCGCTTGTTCTCCAGGTACTCCTTAGTGAACTCTGCATTGAGTGTGGGGCAGGCCTCTGTGCCTGCCACTCCGGAGCCGGGTGCAGAAGCCTGCTCCACCAGCCTCATCGGCTGATGCTCATAGGCGATGGAGTCCTTCTTGATCGGTTCGAAGTCGGCGTAGGTGGGGTAGTACTGCGCCAGCTCGCGCCGGGCGCGGTCAAGCACCCACTGGCCCCAGGCGCGGACGTGCCAGGCGAGGTCGGCCTGTAGTTCGTCGCCCTCGACACCCTCGGCCGGCGTAAAGGGCAGACCGCATTGCTCGCCTTCCTGGCGTGGCTTCGCCTTCTTCTTCAGGCGCTCGTGAAGGCGTTTGATGGCAGCGGTGGTGTCGGCCTTTCCGTAGCCTTTCGCCTTCTTGAAGAACCCGGCCATGAAGGCGTCGTCATGCAGGATGAACTCCGGCAGCGGACGGGTCTGGCCGGCAAGCTTCTGCGGGTACTCCAGCGTGCATTTCAGGATGAACCAGGCAACAGGATTGATGTCTACGGCTGTAGCTTCGCAGCCCAGGCGCATCGCCTCCAGCGGGATCGCCCCGCCGCCGGCGAAGGGGTCGAGCACCTTGGGCGCGCGTCCGCCGTAGGCCTTGCGGATTTCCTGGCGGAACCAATCGAGTGTATCGGCGTTCTCCGTCTCGCGCTTCCAGTGCAGGATGCCGCCCTCGGTCTCCTCCTTGATGCGCTCGACAATCTGGCCGTTAGGCATCTTCTTGCGCTCGATCTTCTTCACGACTTTGCCGGCGATCTTCTCGCACAACTCGCGCCGCTTCTCGGGATCGCCGGGATCGGGCAGCAGGGTGGCGATCAGCGCCGCCCGGCAGGCGGCAAGGGGCCGCCGCGCCGGCCAGATGTGCAGCGTCGATATGTGCCCATGCCGCACATTCTTCTCGTGGACGGAGTCCAGAGAAGTTTGCTTCAGGGGGAAGGCGTGTTCGATGAGACGGGGGGTGTCGGTCATGAGAGATCCTTGAGTCCCGCATTCTTCGCGATCTTGATTGCGACTTTCTGGAAGTCCTTGTAGGCGTCAGAGACGGCGTACGTGTGTGCACCTAATGCGCCATCTGCCGGTTTGAGGAAGAACATGGGCTTGCGGGCTTCCTGGGCCAAGGGCATGAGGCTGCGATAGTCCTTGAGTTTAGCGATGCAGTTGGGATCGGTGTCGATGGTGAGCTTGGGGTCGGGCGTTTGTTGGAGCACAGCATCGGCGTAGGTGGATGGCATGCGTGCGATCCATCGGTCGAAGGCCTTGACGGGGCGGTCGAGGCGGATGGAGTGACGAAGGACCATGTAGCCCAAAGGTTGAATGCTGCCAGGGGGCAGGTCGAGACCTGCGATCGGGTTCTTGGTAAGGCGCTCCTTCCATTGCTCTCGCCATCGACGAAGCGCCGGGCCAAGGTTCTTGAGGCCTTGAATAGAGAACAGATCCGGACCGAGGGGGATGACAACGAAATCTGAGGCAACAAGCGCCGCACGGTTAATGGCACCGAGGTTCGGGCCGAGGTCGACCAAGATGACATCTGCGCCGCGAGCAACTGCAGCCCTCTGGAGGATTCTCCAGAACGCCGAGATCACGCGGAAAGCTCGCGGAACCCCATCCATACATTTGGGCCATTGCTCCGAGAGATCATCTTCAAATGTCGAGAGGGCCATATCACCAAGGATGAGGCCCAGGCGTTCATTGATGATCTCGACATGTGGCTCAGCAATATCCCCTTCGCCATCTTTCAGCGGCTGGACAATGCCGTAGATTGTTAAGGAGTGACCGTTGCTGGGCATGACCTCTTCAAGCCGGTCCTCATCGAGAAAGGCCGCGGTAAGGTTGCTCTGTGGGTCGAGGTCGGCGGCGACCACGCGCAGCTCGCGGTCGGAGAACATCCACGACAAGTGGTACACCATGGATGTCTTGCCGACGCCGCCCTTGTTGTTGAAGAATGCGATGACGGGGATGCTCATGGGTGCCTCCTGAGGATGACGGCTACATGGGCGTCTTCGACCTGGAACTCGGGCGGCGGGTTGCCGTTCTTCTTCATCTCATTGCGCGCGAGCGTGATCCCGTATCCGAAACGTTGGACGTAGCCGAGTTCCTTCATGACTGCGGCAAGATTCGGATTGCGGTAGTCGTTCACGCCGGCTTGTCCGAAGTTTTGCTTTGTCACCTGTCCGAAGGGTCCACCGGGGTTCTGGATTTCGACACGATCGTTGAACCAGTAAAGGCGTACTGGCGCGTTGGTGTTCTCGCAGGAACGGTGGAGAATGGCATTGCGAACGATCTGCTGGAGCGCAACAATCGGGTAGTCGGGTATTCTGGTCTCGATGGAAGCGCCGGTAAAGTCCGCCGACGACTGGATATTGTTCTTGAGCAAATCCTCGAGTTCATCAAGGAGATCGGGAAGCGCTCCCCGAACCTCCTTCTGGTTCTTCACTGGGTCGCCCAAGGCCGCTCCGTCAATACGGAGGAATTGGACGTATGCGCAGGGCACCCAGTCAGTGGGCGACTTGCCAACCGTGAGGATACCGAGCACTGTTGGGCATACCGGCGGTCCGGGATGAGCGAACCTAGTCGCCAGGAGTTGGTGCTCCACACCTCGCTGGTTCTCCTGCAGGACTTCCCTCGATACGGCGTTGGGCAAGTACACCCGTTGGAAGAGCAAGTCGTCGAGGTCCGAAAGCGATGCCGAAGCAATCGGGCGGATGTCAGCCGGGATATCTCTGAAGCGGCGTTTCTCATTCAGCCGGCGCTCATCGTCGGGGGTGGCAATGGCTCGGCGAGGACCCACTCGCACCCATACACTCCCTTTGAAGCGCACGGGGGGACCATCTGATGGGTACACCAGAACCACAGCCATATCGCTTCCTTTGAGCTGGTGCTTTTGTACCGTGATAGAAGGTAATGGTAGGATGTTTCCATCCGACTGCATGGAGGAGAGCGTTAGGAGCAGTTGATCGGTCACCGCCAAACCGACCGGATTGCCATCATTATCGGCCCCGACGAACAGGACACTTGGTTGGCGATGGTCCGGTAAGTCGTTGGCGAAGGCACAGATCGCCTGCCGAATCTTGTCGCCGTCCGTAATGGATTCTTTACGCTCTGTCCGATCCGACTCCAAGTCGTTCAACAGCGCCTCGAGTTCCTTGTCGGTCATAGTTCGGTCACTCCTGATAACTTGCGGCGAGCACATGCGCCGCGCCGATCAACACGCTGCCCTTTGCCTTTGCGAGCAGATTTCCGAAAGGATCCTGGACGCGGACAAGCCTCGGGGCGGGCGTCGCGCAATCGTAGACGGCGTACAGCCAGTAGCCTTGCCTCATGTTGCAGGCCTTGGCCCATTCGTTCGATGAAACCTCGATGTCACCCGTGGCCGCCCGGCCCTTGACCTCGATGGCCCGCCGTTCGTTCCCCGGCCGAGTGGACAACTGGTCGAAGCCAGGATTGTCCGGCAGCCCTGCCGCGCGGGCGAGCTCGGGCGTGTGGACATCCTGCACTTTCGCGCCGGCGGCCTCCTCGAACGCCTGCGCGATCTGCATCGCCACCAGCTCCACATTCACTTCGTGCTGAGCCAGGTCTTCCGGATCGGAAGAGGGCACGACCAGGGCGTGCGCCACGAACGTTACGGTTCCGGGGCTGATGAGCTCCGGCTCGCGTCGAAGGACCGCCAATGCATTGGAGCGGCGGCCCGCCAAGTCTCGCTGCTGGCGCTTCACATCTTCCAGAGCGTCGATTGCCTTGCGGTTGCCAGATCGAGCCTTCTCGGAATGCTTTGCCCGCGCGGCGGCAAGCTCCAGTTCCTGATAGTCGAAGCCGCGCCGGATGAAGCTCTCACGCTCTGGCAGGCTTTCCAGAAGCTCATTCTTGCGCTCGAGCGCCATCTCGCGTGCCATCCGCTCGGCGAGGTATGATCGGGCAAGCTCTTTGTCCTCGTTGGCCACCACCGCCAGCCGCTGTGCGCTGGCCGGCAGGCCGTGCCCGCCCTTGAGGAGCAGGAGGTGCTCGACCGGACAGAAGGCTATCTCGGCCCCTTCATACTGCTTCACGCCCACCAGGCGGCAATCCAGCACCTCCTCTTGCGAGAGGTCCGTAAGCTCGGGATCGGCCTTGCGGATAATTGACAGAAGCGCCATATGGAAGAGGTAGGGCCTACCGGAAGCGGGATCGACGAAGACCGCCCCGCGTCTACCTTCATCCGCAAGACGGTCGCTCACCAGGGCGCGGAAACGTTCAAAGACCGGCTCGCCCGGATGAAGCCAAATGGTATCCTTTCGGCCAACGGGCCGGGAGACGGAGAAGCTGTCTCTCGCCTCTTCAGGATACAGCTCTATCGCCGGCAGGAGGGGGTCCATCGAGCCCAGCCGTGCCGGCCGGAATGAGAAGGCGCCGTCCATGTCGCCGTCGATGTCGATATCCACGAGCTGTGCGGCCTGCTGGATGTACTGCCGCACATAGCCCGGCATAAGGCGGAAGTACACCTCTTGTTCCAGGCTGGCGCGGACGCGCGGGAGTTCTTTGGCAACGTCGCCGGCGGAACCAAACATGGCTTTATCGCGCTGCACGAGGGCCTCGATCTGTTCCTTCGTCAGGCGGCCGTCAAGCTCGCGGAGTGCATCCTCGTCGTGCCCGGTGACCGCCATCTCCATGTATTGCTTGATCGATACGCCTGCGAAAACACGACCGATGCAGTCGAAGACCTTGTCGGACCTGAGTTCGTGGCGGATCTTGTCCAGCTTGTCGAGCAGGCACTTCAGCACCTTGCCCTCACGGGTGGAGGGCGCCACAAGGTTCAGGATGACGACGGGGTCATGCTTCTGCCCGTAACGGTGGATGCGGCCCATTCGCTGTTCGAGCCGGGCCGGATTCCACGGCACATCGTAGTTAACCATGATCCAGCAAAATCGCTGCAGGTTGATCCCTTCACCCGCCGCATCAGTGCCGATGAGGAACCGTGCGCCGCCATCGCTCAAACTCGTATTGAACCGGCCAACTTCCTCCTCGCGGAGAGTGTAGTGCATGCCGCCGTGGACTTGTGCGATCTGGCCGGTGTAGCCCATGCCGTTCAGCCGCTTCACGATGAAGTCGAGCGTGTCGCGATGCTCGGTAAAGACGATGAACTTTTCGCCGACGTAGTTTGGGTCGGTCAAGACCTCACGGAGCTTGTCGAACTTCGACTCGTGGCCCGCATCGTACACCTTTCTCGCCAAGTCGAGCAGTCCTTGAACCTGCTCTCGTTCGACCAGAAGGTCGGTGAGGGAGGCGGCGACTACGCCTTGAAGCAGCTTCTCTTCAGCGATTTCGTTTTCCTCATGGCCTTCCCGGAAAGCCTCGTCGTCGGCAGTCTTGGCATCAAGGATATCGTCATCCTCGTGAATGCGCTGCTGGAGTATGACGAGCTGCTCCGTGGTGATCTTGCCGACCTGCACGTCCTCGATCAGCTTGCTCAGCCTCTCGATGCGACGTTCGAACGATCGGAGAAGCGCGTACGTGGAGCTCGCCAAGCGGCGCTGGAAGACGCCCATTGCCAGACGCGCCGCCTCGCGGTTCAGCAGCTTCGCCCTGTTGTAGACGAAACGCAGGTAATCGGTCGTCTCGTCGTACAATGTCTGCTCGCTGATCGGCCCCTGGCTCAGTTCGTAGCCCAGGGTGTCGGAGATCCGCTTCGGGTAAAGCGGGCGGCCGTCAAGATAGACCATCTCCTCCTTCGTGCGCCGGATGAAGTGCATGTGCCGCTGATCGGCGGGGTATTCGGTGAAAGCTTCGGGCGTCGCCAACACCTCCGGCTCGAGCAACCGCCAGAGAGCGTAGTAGGGATAATCCTTTCCCATGTGCGGCGTGGCCGTTAGAAGCAGGAGATGGTGCGCACTCCACGTCAGCCGCCAATGGTCCTCGTTTGACCGTGCTCCCGCCAATGCTTCCGCGAGTCGATACCGATCGGTTTTGCGGACACGAAGGTCGTTTCCCCGATCCGCCGCCAGCTTATGTGCCTCATCGAAAATGACGAGGTCATAGGGAACGACCTCCTTTTCCTTGAGGCGGGCGAAGACGCGATGGCTGCCAAGCGTATCGACGCTGATGATCAGGTGGTCGCTGGTTTCGCCTGTGAATGGGTTTTCCTGTCGAGCATCGCTGCCGCTCACGATGTGGAACGGGAGGTTGAACAGGGTCAGCAACTCCCGCCGCCAGTTTCCCACAAGGCCGGCGGGCGTAACGATCAGGATTCTGCGCAGAAGCCGGCGTGATAGCATCTCGCGGATGTACAGGCCGGACATGATGGTTTTTCCTGCGCCGGCATCGTCCGCCAAGAGGAATCGCAGCCGGGGCTGCTTGAGCATGTGATTATAGACAGCGATGCGCTGATGGGGCAAAGGATCGATGCTGGATATTTCCGTCGCAAAGGTGGGATTCATCAGGTGCCCGAAAGAAAGGCGTTCGCCCTCGGCAAGGACCTTCACGATATCTGGCCCCGCGGTGAAATCCAGAACGGCAGGGGGTTTCTCTTTCTCTTTGCCGTAAGGCGCCGTCTCTTCCGCGATGGCCATCTCCAGGTGGCGGAGTTGGTTCCACGAAAGCTGGGAGGGCCTCGTCTGCTCGTTTTCCCACCGGCTGATCGTGGTGAAAGAAACGCCCATGCGGTCCGCCAGCGCCTGCTGCGTCAGGCCGTTATCAGTTCTGAAGCGCTTGATTCGTGCTGCATAATCGTCGCCGGGCCGAAGCCCGACAGAATGTTCGTTGGCCATTCCCAATTCCCACATCGTGTGAAACATAGGCGATAGCTTGCCATTATAGCACTTGCTAAGTTCAATGTCAATGGGTCACCCGTTGTTATTTGCGATGAGCGTAGGATCGCGTTTGGTGGCGTGCTTTGCTGTGGCAATACCTATCAGGTAGGAGCCAGAATATTTGTACGGACGGAGAATCATCAGCACAGCACCCACATACCCCCGAAGAAGATACCGAGGTCTTCAGCGGTGCCGATCGTGTCGTGCCGCCAGGGGAATGCAGTGTTGGAGAGCAGGAACCAGATGTCGATACCGGAGGCGGGCGTGTGAGGAAGCGTGTCGGAATACTGACGCGGGGGGCCTGGCAACGCCGCGAAGGCCAAGCTCACCCCGCCCAAATCCGCAAGCTCCTCGCGTGCAGGAGCCTGACGACGACCTGATCCCTGACCTTCGCCTTCTGGAAGGGGAAGCCGCCCAGGCTGATGTGCGGGCAGAGGAAGAGGTACCTCTTCGTGGCGGAGGTGATGGGCAGTTGAATGAAGTACGCGCCCGCGTGCAGGCGGATGAGGCTGTGCAGGGTCGTGGTGTGGGCGGATGGCAGGCTCCAGAGATAGGCGGTGTCCCACGATTCGCGGGGCGTGTCCCAGAAATCGTAGCGGAAGGAGATTGTCCGGTCGGGTTTGCCGGCAGGTGCGGCCTGTTCTTCACCCGCGAGCTGCCCGTGCTTGGCTCAGCCTCAACCTCAGCCCGTCAGCGCCGGGCGTTCCAAACGTTCTGCCGGCAGTATACACCCTCTTCGGGATGCTGTTAGGCAAATACTCGCACGTGTACTGCCCCAGCGCAGGGCCTCACTCAACAGGACGCGACGATCTGGTCAA